>Ga0209367_1004338_pt1 | contig 19544 bp, 13 predicted proteins | sample WorMetLIZISLAND2_FD_187412 | JGI IMG/M metagenome (GOLD analysis project Ga0209367, IMG submission 187412) | Marine gutless worms symbiont microbial communities from Max Planck institute for Marine Microbiology, Germany - Olavius geniculatus... ...
CTTCGAATTTATGAAAAAGCTTTACGGTTCCTGAAACTAGAGTCTTCCAGGCAGCCGATGGTGAAGATTTGGAGATCCTAGCTTGGACCGTTTTTGCCTGATCCACCTGTGTGACAGACAGACGGACGGACGGACGGACGGACAGAATTGTGATGGCTAAGACGCGCTGAAAGCATAGCTGCTTTCGCGCGTAAAAACATCCAACACATGTTGAAGATATCTAGAAAAAAACTGCATATTTAGTTACGCTATGACTTTGAACTTTAGCCTCTTGATCCCAAAACCTAACCAGTCTATTTCTATCCAAGATGCACTACTAGCAACAGTCTCGTGAAAATCCATCAGTGTATAGCAGATATCGCCATGCCGACATCACGGATGGACACATGATCAGACAAGCACATGGACAAATAACGACTAAAACATGTAACACCTTCAGCACCAGCACCAACAAATCACCATCATCATCATCATGCGTAGATAGGAGATATCTGTTGCATTATTTGCCCAGTGTTAAAAAAAGTGAATTGAAGAATTTTAGGCCAGTGTCGAACTTATCGTTTCTTTCCAAATTATTGGAAAGGGTTGTTCAGTGTCGACTCCAGGCGTTTCTGGACAGCAACGCTTCGGCGCTCGGCACTGCTTTGTTCAGCACTCCCAATCGTAAAATGCTAGCTACGGCCCTGTTCGTTGACGATGATGATGAGACTTGAGAAAAATCTCGATACTGAAAACTACTGGTACTCTTCACGCCTGTGGAGAATTCAAGAATAATATGACACAATAAACAGGTACTAGCATTCACCAGTGTGTCGCCAACGATGGCTGATGGCTGTAATTAAGCTGAGTGAGAAAAAAATGGGCTGACACATCACGTTTCTCATTGGACATTATCTCAGATAAGCGAGTGACCCACCCAGTGGGCCATGGGATAATGGTAAATGGCAATGGCATCAAATAATTAACTCAAAAGCAAAGAATAAACTCAGACCGACCTGAAAGTGAGTTCAAGCTACTGTTTGAACCAAGCTGGTCCTTGGACGATTTCAAGCCAGAAACCGGTCGATATCGACTGCGACGAGTGAATGACCTCAGCCGTCCAACAGGTCTCGGCGCCTCGAACGTAAAGTTGTTACGGTTTGAAGCAGCCTCACCAGCCATTTCTATCTACACAGTAGACACGTTTTAGTTGATCAACAACTAACACATTAATTAAACAGCTGCATAGCGCATACTAAGAGAACAGTCGCCAACAGAATTAAATGACCTAAAATGATCGGTATTAAACATAAAATAAACTTTCAAACATAGCAAAAAACAGCTGACCTCGCTATTAGCCTGATGCATACATATTACAGCGAATTATAGAGTTTTCAACTATGAAAATCACTGCAATTTACAGACACCAACAAATCAATATCTCTAACAATCAGAAATGACCAAAACTACAGTCTAGAGAAATTTCGGTCGTGTCAATTCAAATTGTACAAATTATTTCAAGCGCAACAACACATTACAAAAATTTACAAAAAAATGTTTAAATTAATGAACTAAAACAATATTGTAATAACGTAAAAAATGACGTTATTTAGACACTGCACTAATTTTAACCCAAAATTGAGGTCCGCTAATAACTGTATTTATCACAACTATAGCCTTCTTGCGGGGTGTTGTAGTTGTGTCGTATTTTTGCTTTTTTGTGTAATTTTGACTTTTGTGTTTTCCTTTCGTTTACACATCTGGCAACCTTCTTAGCGTGAATAGTTCGTTTAGCGTAAATGTCCATTAGCCATAATGTCGAAACTGTGTGCAAAATGCGAAAAGATAGTTTATCCAACTGAAGAAGTGAAATGCCTTGACAAGGTGTGCAGAGTTTGACAGTTTTATGTCATCTCACCAAATGCAACAAAACGCCTGAACTTCTGCTGACTACTTTTGTTGAATTGGAGTTTTTAGTGAACCACTAAGGTGATCACAATATTCTCGGCCCAGAAAAAATATAACAAAATAGAATTATATTTTTTTGCAAAATTTATCTAGTTTTTTGTACAGTTAGTAGTGGTATTAGCTGTTGCCACAGAGTTGGGTAGACTGTTCCATATGGTGGAATTTTAAATGCAAGGTGTTATCTGCAGGGCCGGCTTTTGTCAGCGTGGGACCCTTGGCACTGAGTACTTACCCGTGGGGCCCCTTGCAAACCGTAGGACAGGCATAAGTCTGTAAGCGAATATTATATCTTCCGTGAAAATTCACAGCAGATAGCCATAATTGACTACTTATTTTCCGTGAATTTTCACGGAAGCATCTTTTTACTTTTGGATATATGCCGTGAAAATTGATGTACGGAAATGTATATATTGAAGCTGAAAAATAAGCGAATAATTGCACCATTAGGGCCTAATAATAACAACTTGATATGGTGAAAAATTTGCATGTTGAGGAAGCTTAACTTGTTTTTTTCACCACAGTTTCTGCCAGCCTTATGCAAGGTAGGCCTATCTGGTAGTTACTTTAGGCAAGATAGAAATTTCAATGCTGTTTTGTTGCCTATTGTCTGCCACGGTCACAAGTCTGACTGATATGTTATCATTTACATATATAGGCTGGGCCTACAGGCTACAGAAGTTGCTAACTTACTATAATTGCTTGCATAATCCGATAACACTGTACTAAATATTCCGGCAATTATTTTACTATACTTTGTTTCTATGGAAATTCACAGCTGATAGGCCTAATGATAGGCATATTTATTTTCAATAAATTTTCACGGCAGATAACCATTTCATGCTAGCTTCCGTGAAAATTCACGGCAGCGAAAATCGACTACTTATTTTCCGTGAATTTTCTCAGCAGTTAACACCTTGCGTCTGTAAGGTGGGCTTGTACCTTGTGTGTTGTTATAGGCCTGAAATATTGCGAGCGGAGTGAGCATAAAGAATTGGACCCTAGCTTTTAGCTCTCCTCCCACCCCCCAATCTCCAAAAAATTTCTGAACTTTTTAATTAAGTTCAAGTTATGACACTAATTTATCTGTAAGGCGATGAAAGTAATTTGTTAGATTGATCAATCAATCCGTTTGTTGCGTGGAGCTCCTGTGGGGGGCGCTGGACCCTTGGCACAGTGCCAAGGTGCCACCCCTTCTCCCCCTACCCCGAAGATGGATATGGTTATTTGCCATGAAAATTTACGGTAAACAAGTATCATTATCTGCTGTGAATTTGCATTTAAACAAAGTACAGCAAAGTAATTGCTAGTGCTATTTAGTACAGTATTATCAGATTATGCAAACAATAATAGCAAGCTAGCAACTGCTGTAGCCTCTAGACCTATGCAACTGATCATATCACTGGTAAGCTGCCAAGGCTTTTTGGCTGATATCTCAAAGCGTGATCTTGATGTTATATTTCTAAAATGTATAAACTATATGCAGTGAGTCAGATACATGTCGCTAAACTCTGTCTATATTTTTGCTCGATATTGACCAATTTGCAAAATTATTTACTGCCAGACTCGTGCCCATAGCAGACAATTTGCAATGAAACTGTATTGAAATTCCCACCTTTCCTAAACTAACTATATGCCATGAAAACTTACGGAAAATAAGTATCATTATCTGCTGTGAATTTGCATTCAAACAAAGTACAGCACTTACCATATGCATTGTGTAAGGCAGGCAGCAATTGTGGTGAAAGAATCAAGTTAAGTTTATCAATCTGCAAATTTTTTGTCATACCAAAGTTTAATAATTAATTGTGTGATTATATATATATATATGTTTCTGAACTTTCCGTAGATAGATTTTCTTGACATATATTTAAAAGCGAAAAGATGCTTCCGTGAAAATTTACGGAATATAAGTAGTCGATAAGCGCTATCTGCTATGTATTATTGGTTAGAGTGATGATTGTGGGAATGGTTTATTTCAGTGGTTTGTTCTGTCATATATATATATATATATTTAGTGTAAAAATTAGTGTTGGGTCAGCACTTTTTTTCAGGAAATAAACGAGATGATGTAAGATGACAGTTCGCAATTACCGTTCTGTAAAACATGATCAAGCACCACCAATTTAAGTGAGCCGTTTTTGACATTTTTACCTGTCCCTTATTATATGTAAGTAGTTTTGCTGTCATTTTTTGCTGCAGTCATGGCACAAAGGTTGCTTCAGATGTTGGGAGTGTGGCATGGCACTCAACATGAAGAACTACAAGGGATATGACAAGAAGCCATATTGTTCGGCGTATGTGTATTTAGAGTTTTATTATTTTTTTATATGTGTCTATACATAATACACTATCATTGGCTGTTACTTGATTATATTTGTCATTAACACGAGTCGGTGGGTTCTATAGAAGGCACGTGATTTTTAGAATTTTTATATTTTGTGATGAAGTCAATGAAGGTTATATCTGGACTACCAGTTAATTAAATTTCACCATATGGTTGTTCAGTTACCCAAAAGTACTAATAAGTACCGTAGTGGCATTACTGATAATTAGGGATGTAATCCAATATTCGATTATTCGGTATTTGTTCGATTTGTTTGAATTCCGAATTAGATTTTGGGTTGTTTGATATTCGGATTTACTTGTTAATTTATGCGGCGATATATGTTGAATGTACAATAAACCATAGCTGCTGCAAACAATGGCTCCATGTTGTTTATTTCGCTTATTAGTAGTACGTAACACCAACTTTAATTACAAACATACATCATTTGGCCGTCTGATAGAACAATGCATGGTCGATCGTCGGAGGTTCTACGTTATGCCGGTTATTGTAATTGTTAACTAGCGGACTTCTAGCGGTACCCTGAAGAATCAAATTTCGAACAAAATTCGAATAATGTAATTTAAATTTCGAATAATGAAAAAATTCGAATAACACATCCCTACTGATAATCACAGAAGTACATACAGTAGTGAAAACTAACTATTTGTGAGGACTGAGGAAATAATTGACTTAAGAAAATTGCATGACAACCATTTTTATTATGTGCTTCTTTTTGATCCAAATTGTGCACAAAACGATGCTGCATTTGACAAAAAATATGTGTTAAATCAGTAAGATAATCCTGCATATATCAACTATTTACATGCATATATGCAGTCACCTGTTCACTTATAGCTAGCGACCCTAGTTATAGGTTTACATTGTACAGAGACTGGCAGTAGAGAATACTGTAGACTATGGGAAAAATACCTCAGGGTATAGTTGACAGTGTGGTTGATGTCTGGCAGGCATTACCCACAGACGAAGGCAACTGTGGTAGTTGACACACCAGAGCAGCAGAGGCTTGCGCGAACTTCTCAGATGCAGAGTCAGGTCGTTACTGAGCACTGTTAATTCATGGAGCTTTTGATGCTGAGTAACTTGTTATGATAATGCTAACAACTACAAGGTCAGTGCTGGGACAGCACAAACCCTTGCTGATAATGGTGCTGCCAGCTGGTGAACACCACATACTCGGTACGGCAGCAGTATGCATATGATCCTCATCTGATATTAGGAACTCTGGATCCAGATTTTGAAGTGGATCACCAGCAAAATCTCATCATTTCCGATGTGGAATGTTAACAATATGTCCACAAAATTTCGTCAAAATCTGCTGATAACTAATGATTTATCCTGATAGCAGACTCTACATACTTTTCTGGAGGTAATGAGTCACCTACATTGGAAGCAGTCGTAAGTTTGCCATTGGTGATGAGCTTTTATGCAGTTTTATTTTAGCTTGCAATGGAGTGCTGTTGGTGGAGATCTGTATTGTCAGTTCTGGAGACAAGTCGTTCTGTGGAACCATACTGTGACTTATAAGATATCATAAAGCTCGCTATTGGATGTTTAATTGGGACCTCATTTTTGACTTACGTCAGATTTGATGATATACGAGGACATTAAAATGCACTAAAATCCCCTGTAGATCTCACTTTGTGTACACTGCATTGAATTCATTCTGGTGTGAAGATGCAAGTAATTTGTACTTAAATATTATACTAAAACTAGTACTTAAATGATATAGTATCATCTGATGCAGTAATGGTACTTATGATGAATAGTGCTGGTATTTGTAACTGTTAGCTTATGATTGATAGAGGTTGGTAATGATGTTCCATGCTGGCATGCAGGCAGTTTACCATGCCGACTTTGAGAAAAACATCCGTGGCACCATAACATCGGTGACAGACGACCCGGAGATGAAACGTGTGAAGGAAGTTGCAAATGTCATCAGTCAGGCGGCTTACACTCGAAGACACAGCAACTCTGAGAATGCAGACACAAACCATAGAACCAGTAAGTTTGTTGTTTTCCAGTACTTTGGTCCTGTGCTGAGAAATTTTATGATATAAACTTACGAAGTCATGCTGATGCACTGCCAGTCTATGTGATACTAAGGGCCAGTTTTCGTAACTAACCTAATAACTAATTGCATAAGTTAAAATGATTCTGGAATGACTAGCTAGTTAAATGTTCGCTAACTTTTCACTGGCCGTCATGGCTAGTTAACTGTCGGCTGATAAGTTGACTGTTTGCAAAATGGCAGAAAATTTGTATTTTATCGGATTGCTATGAAGTTTGCTTTCAGTGTGATATTTATTGAAAATTTTGCTGCAAAACAATCAGGCATTCAGTGAGAGGTTTCTACTAGTAGAAATGTTTTTTTACTTCAAGTTCAGTTACTGAAATGGCAACAGCTAGCGCTGCAGCCTGCATTTCTCTCACTGGCTGGTCCGTTACATCACAGGCTGCTAGTGACTTGCCTATTTACTTGATCGCAGTATCACCCATTAGCTTAGTGCTAAGAACGTCTGTTTTTTTCATAGTTTTGAGGTGCTATACAAATCTGCTTTTAACTTTAGCTTCAAATGACTATAGTTTGGTAGCAGGTTCATGATGATTATGTGACCATGAAACTGTTCAACAATCCATTGCATTGGGTTTGGTGACTGGGGACTGGTAAGTGATCACAATCACAACTTATAGCTAGATCAACCAGATCTACCCAACTGAGATCTACTCTACTGAGTTGATCAACCCAGATCAACTCAGCTTTTTAACCCCTTCTCTCCTGACAGGTAAATTAAGTACCAGCTTGCCTGTTAGTGCAGGGTATGTTCACTTTTTTTTCACCATATTATGTTACTCAGAATGTAACGTAATTGCATTGAGTCATTTCAACCATATATTTATGTTTGTCATTGCGTATGCTACGCAGATGATGGCTATACTCACGGTGGACATGGCAGTCAGGAGAATAGGTCAGGCCAGTCGCCGGCTTACAGCAGTCGACCGGCTAACCAGTATAATGTGAGCTCAGTGGCTGGAGCACAGCCTCAGCGTGGCTCGGCTGCTTCAGGTCGTCCACAGAACCCATCCAGCCAGCCACAGAGTTCAGTCACTCGGCCGACCTCAGCTAACCAGCGTGCTCCTTACATTCGTTCAGTGAGTGCTTTCATGCTTGACTGAATCAACAGCTTTGGCTGTTTATTTGTTTTTCCTGTTATATCAGATTGTTCCATAACCTCATGGTCAGCTATAGTGTTTATTTCTTGATTTTGAAAAAGTGACGAAAAATTCTTAGAACTTGTGTCAGCATAACAAGCCTAGCTAGGACTACATTTTCGGCCAAAAAACAGGTCAGGTCGAAAAATAGCAAGTTATGCTAGGCCACAAGATAGATTCAGTCAAAATGGACCAGGCCGATAAATGAACAGGAACAGACTGGGTCATTGGATTAATTAAGTGATGTGCGGTCTGGTTACTAAGGACCCTTGTAGGCATTTCAGTCATACTGTATTATTTAAGTGAGAAATTGATGCTGTATCTGCAGGCATGTTCAGTTCACAAACACTGCATTGATTTTCATGTAGTTTGGAGATGGCCACCTGGAAACATTTTGATCATTTGGCTCAGTGTTCAGCGTGTTACAACAATATTGACATTGTGTCAATTGTATAAATAACTGATGATAATAATATCGTTGTTCTATTGTGCCAGGCTCCAGTGTACGTTGCAATGTATGATTACGACGCTCAGGACGATGACGAGGCAAGTTTCCTGGAGAACGACCGCATCATTTTGTACGAGATGATTGACGAGGGCTGGATGTACGGAGTCGTGCAGCGGACTGGACACAAAGGCATGATACCAGCCAACTATGTCGAGCTGATCCAGTGATTTGGTTTCCAGACATTTCTCCCCCCCATTTTATTCCATCGTTGTGTAAAAAACTTGGAACTTTTGTAACATCACGGATCATTTTAATTTGATGTTCCAATCCAGTTATTACGTTGAATTTAGAACACTTTTCAGTTTCCATCAATCTTTTTCACACTGTTGTGTAGTGAAACTCGGAATTTTTATTACGGTGCGGATGACAGGGTGTCGCAAAATAAAGTGGGACATTTTATCGTGCACTTCACTCGCAGAAATTTGATGTGATACCGTGACACGTCAGTAGTGATTATATAATGCTATTACATATAACAGATATACAGCTTGTTGTACTTTGGAAACTGTTCAGCATGATGCACTTCATTGCAGTGATCGAGACTAACTGATAAATTCTTTCTCAAATGATGATTGAGTAAATGTTCATGTTCATCATATGTGCTCCATTTTTTTGTCATCCTGTATTATAATTTAGCATTTCTCACTGTAAGCAGTTTTTGGTGCTTTGGAAATGTTCCGTCGTTTGCATGGTGTGATAAACTGAGTTAAATGAAGCGATGTAAGTGAAGAATCTACAATTTGTTCTAACTTGCTATCGTTGATTGAATTTTTTACGCTTGAGTTTGTTTCTGCTTTCTCAGTAAAGTAAAGTCGTAGATGGCAAATGTTGTTTTTATTGTAAGCAATCACGGTGGCAGCACTGCACATTGGTCACATCACTTGCTTTCGAAATTTCGATGTTCACGCTGATTGTCACTGATTGTTACACATTTGTTACTGCATGTCCGGGTGCTTGAACGTTGTGAAAATAAAAACAGCTGAATGCTGAGCTGTCCTGTAGAAAAGTTTATATCTTTAAAGTTAATTTCTAAATAAATTATTAGCACTTCCTGTATGTCTCATTTCTGAGTGTATGCATTTTGGTGAATCATGTATGTGTGAGTGAGTCATTAACAGACTGTTTGAATTATCTTAATTTGCTTGGTAACGTATGTACATTCTTAGCATTTTAACGAGGAGATTTCCAGTTGCTATCGTCTACAGCCGCTATTTATTTAGTCTTTTTGATGACAGGTATTGCACTTATGCTTATATATCCCGCCAACTATTACTGTGTAATAAAAATTGCTTTTTAGTTATTCTTCAACATCAAGTCATTTGTCAGTGATATTTCAGTGAAAATTGAGACGAGGTTGTAGTCAGCATACTATTGTAATACCAGATTGTGTGAGTATTATGTTTTAGTACTTAGTGGCATAAAATAAATGAGAATAGGATAGATGGGCATAGGCCAGTTGTGGAATTGCTAAATTGCTGATATATTTGTTGATGCCATTCTGGAACGGAATTAATAGCAGGTGCAATAGGTGTAATGGTTTATTTAAACATCCACTTTCTTTGTTTGCACTATGTGGTATTTTTCATTTTAGTTTTTGCCTTCAGTCATTTTTGTGCTGTGGAATGAAGACATTCCATTTTTGCTGTTTGTGCGCTTATTGTTATTATTTTATTTGGACACGTATATATTTATGATGGTATTGGCACCATTGTTGTCATTCCCGTGAGTCATATTTTTACTACTGATCGTTGCTTCTGCCAGCTCGTAATTTTTCATGTTTCACAATTATTTAGTCTGTTTTTAATAATATTCAAGTCGGTTGATTTATTATTAATCTTATGCTTGTTATTTTTGCTTGTGTATTTTGCTGGTAATTGGCGTAATTTTTGCTGACTTGTATTTATTTTGCACTTTATATTGCATTGATTTGTTTGTGTGTGTAATTGATTTCTGCACTTGCATATGTAATATTTTTTTTCAGTTGAGTGTTTTGCTAGTGGTTTTTATTAAATGCTGGTCTTGTTTGAGACATTTCCACTGGCAGAATGTAATATTCGGTATTTAAATACGTGTAATTACTGTGCTGTCTCCAGCTTTATTGTATCTATTATCATATGCTACATGATGTAATGTCTTTAGTTTATGTCTTTGGCTTCTGAGATTTTTAACAGAGTTGCCAAAATTATTATATACTTCTTGTGACATTTGTTTCTTGTGTTTGTGTCATTTCTAATGAAAAAGACAAAATCTATATTTAATTGTGTTTATTTTTTGGCATTGTGATGACATATAAAATTATTTGACAGCACTTATTTTGCAGCGCTGAAGGTTTTTTGTGAAACACTGTCAAATGGTTTATCAAAACTTTAAAAAAAACAGTAAAATATGTATCTTTTAAATGTTGAACATAAAAATCGTAAATCTCAAAACTAAGTTCTGATAATTTGCTTAATTCCTGTATCTTGGAATTATGATTAAATTGATAATTACTGACTTGAAGGTAATTTGCAAATTTTGTTGTGTTTATTTGTTGTGTGTGAAGCATTTTTACAAGCAGTTTGATGAATGATGATCGGTAACAATTTGTTGTCAAGAGAGAGTTTGTCCCCCCTCAATTTCTCAGAGCAATTTTTCCATCTTTCCCCTTCCTCTCATATTTTCTTTTTGCTTTTTTTCCTTTCCCTATCCATTTTTTCTTTAACGATTTCTTTTGTGGGGCTTTTCCTCTAAGTACAGTTTCACAGTCTGGGTGTAAAGTGTGTACTTGGAAGCAACTAGAAAAAAAGTTGTCATAGTTTATGTATTAACTTTACCAACTCATGCCTCTGCCTGAAGGGCTGAAAGATACCCTCGTACTTTTATGCTGGATTATTTGCTCTGATGTTTATTCGATGTTGACTTGCCTGGTTTTCATTGTGTGATTTTGTTCAACAGGCTCAGTATTACGAGTGTTCGTGGCATTTCCACGTGTACACGTTTACGTAAGCTGACAGTTGATTGGTCGTAACTGAATTCATGCAGAGAATGCTGTGTTGCAATAATAATTGCTATGTAATAATTGAGACGGCAGCAGTTGAATGACTGAATGCAATCGTATCACTGTGTTCGATGTCAATAAATGCATGTTGTTGGGAGTTATTTAGTCGGAAACTAACTTATGTATCTTCAAGTTCGGAGTTGGTTGGGCTGATGAGCCGTCTACACGATGGATATCAGGATCAGTGGCCTCATGGTAGGGGAGGGGTATGGTGGTGGGCAATCCCTCCTGAATTTTGCGCTTTCAATTTTTTTTCTTGTCAGCAAATTTTCTGCCAATAACGAAATTTGCGGTTAGAAATCGTCATTTTAAAGAACTTAGAGGCAAAGTTGGAATTGTGAGCACTCGTATTTTTTATCTCTTCTGTGGGAAATTTGTAGTTGTCTGTCAGAAAAATCCGACTTTCTCTTACTCACGACGCCTCTACTCAGGTGTCATGATCGCAGTTCTGGGTAGGTCAGTGAAAGATAGGGCCAATTCTTGACGCACAGACACGTACAGCTGTAGACTGAAGTCACCGTGGTTGACGGCTGATCTTGCAATGAGGACATCTGTTAAGCATGAATGCAGTCTTGCTGTCTATGGTGAACTTTATCCCCGTACGAGTGTGTCACTCCTAGTTCCTAGACAAGTAGGCTTTTTTCATACTCTCTTCTAGGAGCGTAAATCATTTTGGATTGAGAGGTTGGCATTGACTCAGCAGTGGACTTTTTAATTTTCGCTGCAGAATTTAGCACAAATTTTTAATTTTTACTTTTCTCCACACGAAATAGTTTATACTGATATTTAAAAATGCATTTTGTTTGTACTATCAGAAAGAATTCTGTTGGCGAGCCACGTTGCACTGGCAGTTTACGACGCTCTATCAGACCTCTAGGTGACAGCGGCAAGTCTCTTGTCTCGGACACCGTCATCGTCTCGGCGCCGTTACTTGGCGCCTTTAACGATCTATGACGTGTCTCGGTGACAATTCGTAAGATATTTAGTTAGTGAGATGCAACCATCAGTGATCGAAGCGTTAGGCTGCAGTTCAACGAGTACAGCAGAATTAACAGTCCGCTCCGGCTTTCATTTCTATTTATTTCATGTCTGTCGCTCTGTACGCTCCTTACCAACCATCATCTTTTGTATTTTAGACTATCCGCATGCATGATCGAGTCATTAATTACAATAGGCCCTACGTGTAAAATGGGCTTACTTTTGCTGTAGGCTACCAGCGAAACAGCTAACGAAGCGCACGATTGTACGCAGAATTAACCAAACAAATATACCAACTGTTTGCAAGCGGAAGGATCAGCTATTGTACCCAGGTGGCCGTAGAATTCGTAGAAGCGCGTACACGGATGTTTCGAAGACACCGTGAGGAACTGTTCAAGTTTACTGCCATACATAAAAGCCGTACGAGTAAGACGCACTAGCGTATTGCGTTCGTCGTCACACAATAGGCGTGTATAATAGATTTAAACCTGCTCAGTAAAGTTGTCTGCTTGCTTGTGTAAGCTCGAACTCCACCACTTGAATTTGTCGTGGATTCGGCGTACAGCGTGCTGTACCACAAGTCGAGGTGAGTGGAGTTTAGGGTTTAGGCGGCGTGACTGTTGCTGTTGGTAGTTGTCTTTGCACCGGCCTGCACTGTCATCGGTGAGCCGCGCCGCCGCCGGACGTGGGTTGTGGATAAGTGATGAAGGGATGTTCAGCGCTGAACCCAGCGGCTCAGGGATGATGGCTGGGGATCGCGGACACCGTTTGTCACTCACTGCCTGCCAGTTGTCAGCGTAATGAGCTGCTGCTGCTGGCCTGGACCTACCATCACCAGCTGATTAGGTCTATGTGAGCGGCGCAGTCGTCCATCGTTGCCTTTTCGGTCTGTCGCCTTGGCTTCGTCACACGCAGCTATCGTTAGATGGAGGCGGGTTTTCCTACGCACACATCTCACAACTTTCCTTCGTTCCCTTTTATCCAATTAAATTGATCAGTATTTTTCTTTCTCATCAACTTCGCTAAAGGGTTTGGGGGAACGCTCCAGTATGGAGTATAGCCCTTATTCCTATACATAAATTTTCTGTATGCCTGCTTGTCGTCTGTCACATTCATGCATCTTGTAGAGTTCGACAGATCCAGGATGCCATTTAACAGGTACACTTATGACGCCCAATGAAACTGTGCGTCAGATGGAGGTCTTCGACCCAGAGGGGAAAAGGAGATCTGGGGTCTAACCCCGAGTCAAAACAAGCAGTTGCTTCCAACTTACGCAAACGATGATTTATGATCCACCAGGTGGCAGCATCGAGCAGCGATGACACTTTTTACCAAATTACTCTGAACTATTTGTTGACTATGATGGTCATGGCCCCCGGCCGTTGTACCCATGGATCGCGGCGCCTATGTTCGTCGTTAATCATTGACAACGTGCGTCGGACAGGCCGTGCGTGGCTATGATGGGGCTAACGAACGACGAAGCGCGCCACGCCACGACAGAGCAGAGCCCCCATGATCGACTGCCTTTCCGTTATCTTACTTGCAGCTGTTTCTCTGTCTTTTGCTGTGTCCGTATGCTTGTATGCGTCTTTTGTCTATCTGTTTTTGTTCGCCGTCGACTAAAGAGCGTGTCGCTGATGATTTAACCGACCACTCTGATGCATGCGAGTGTACAAAAGTACTCGTCTCCTGTAATAATTTACCGCATTGGACTAGCGCTGCTCCAGCTAACGGTTTTACCGTGATCTTTACTGCTGTGGGAATCAAAATATGGGCCTAATAATTAGACTTGGTAGCCTAAGTTGCAGTGGTAAGAATTAAAAATTTTAATCGTAACTTTGAAAAATCATTGATCAGTGATTAATCAATCGTTATCGTCAATTAAAAGCTAACTGGTAATTGCGAAAAAAATGTATTTCTTGCTCAGGAAGTTTTTCACCACACTTAAGGAGGGGTCACACTGGCCGTGCGGGCGGCTGTCCGGACCGCCAGTGTGACCTCTCCTTCACTGAGCTATAAGCTCTCACAGGTGAACTGAGACAATAGGCCTATTATTGACTGTTTGGCAATGATGATCGCAATGTTATCACTGTGATGTCATGTTGCATCTGATCGACTGATGTCAGTCGTCGTCGACGGTGCAGCATTTTGATTAAGTGAAAGCCGAACAGCGTAATCGCGCAGATTTCATGTCCGAACTATTCCAGGCTATATACGTAGTCGGGGGTCTGGGAGTCAGTCATTCAAGCTTTGCCGGCTCGGCGCGTAAATTTTTTCGAGCTTCGAAACCTGACCAGTACATCAGCGAAGGATTAAAGTCCAAAATCTGCGGCTTCCTGAAGCAGCGACACATGTAGGTTATGCGTATACACTGAGTTTCTTTAACGACCAGAGAAACGCATGCTCAAATTTTGCAGTTAGGCCCGGTACTCACAAATAATATCAGCAAAGCTCACGTGACGCGCGACAGGATTGGTGCTGCTACCTGGGAAATGGGTGTACAAAGTGCAATAAAATATTAATGTTTTTTGAAAGAGTAGCCTATCCAAGTTTGAGGCCTCCGTACGGAAGACTCCTTGAGTAGCAGAGTATATCGGTGGAAGAATTGTGAGAAGCGCAGTTCAATGTTATAGTCTGGCAGCCAGAGAAGTCAACCATGTTTTGATTTATTAAGTTTTTTCTTTACAGATTCTTGATGCTTGGAGTCCTCACAACAACACCTAGGGGCGGGGTGTGGAGCTCTCACTCTTGAGCATTTTTTTCAAAATGAAAAAAAATCCAATATGGCCGCCGATCGGAGTACCGAAAACTTCAATCCCTTATAACATCGTCAATATTTGTACTAGAAACCTCACTTTTGTGTCTATGCACAAGTTTACAGTGCCAAGGAATGCAATAAAATGACCTTTTTGTTGACAAAATGACTCTGAATCACTCACTGAATCGCGATTTATCATGGGCCGTGGCATCAGTATACCAAATACCAAATGTTATACGCCCTGGGTATAAGTACACGCTCTACTAAATGGCCGTTCAAGTTCATACATTCATTGCGTTACCTACAACTGAATTTGAACAAATGTACTTAATTTAGAACCAATTTTCCTCTGAAAACTTACATAATGTATCGACATTTCAATCGAATTCTGGAGCGTCAATCGTCAACGACGCATTGTTGTTATCACACAGAGCCTCGCCTTTGCAAGAACAGAATGTGCTACACCAAAGATTTGGGTTCCTACAGCTGCACCGTTGTGTTCTGCATGGTCTCTCTGCTTGACAAGAACACTTGATAAATTGAATGAGTTCCCCGGGTATCAGAGCGACACCGTCGGGAACAGTGACCGGATACAGTGTATCCGTTCCTTCACGTCGTGACCATCCATGCAATGTGACATCAAGATCTGGTGGATGAGGATCCAGTGCATGCAGCCAGATGGCGACCTGCAGCTGAGCACGGAAATTATTCTGTCGGAAAGCCTTGTCAGTTGGTGGTAGTGAAGACAACGGTGGAGCAGAACTTCTCCGTTGAGCGATTTTCTGTGTCCAGGTCTTTTGTCGAGCTTCAGTAAGGGACCGACAGCTTCCTTGGCCGTAGCATGCAAGACAAATGCCACAGACTGTTTTTCAGCAGCTATTGTCAACGGCTGCCCGTGCTGAACTAGACCCACCTGATCAAGTCCACACTTTTAGCTTCTCAGCACCTTCAGAGCAGTCATTTTGCCGATACCGTGGGATGATGCCACTGTATCACACCCTGTGAGAGCATGGGCTGCCAACAAATCCGGTATGACTTGTTTGTGGGTTTCGACTGGAGCTTTGATGTCAAGAAAGGATCTTCCTTCGATAGTCATCAGTACTTTGCATGTTATATCACCCTTGTTGCAGTAATATAATAGAAGCAGAAACACATCTGTGTCGTCAGCCACAACCAGAACTGTTCCAGCTGTTACTTGGGAGACCTGCTGGATGATGATGGTGTCTGCTTCTTCTTGGGTTGATCACATGTCATTGCGCTGAAAGGTCTGTCCTTAGTTAAGTTCGGTAGCCAGTGACAACAAGCCGTTTAGTCTGGAATTCGTCGGCATGAAGTCTGAGATCACTCACAGTGATGTCAATCAGTTGGGCTTTGTTCTTAGACACAGTCAGAACAACTGACTGTGCTGGTAGACGTGTTGTGCTCGTCAACGTGTGCACACGACTGGATTTGTTTTCTCTGTAAGTTCTTGTTGCATCCTTCGTGCTACTTTAAACATAGCGATCGAATGCAAGGAACACATCAGCCTGTAACAGTCGTTTGTGAAGATAATTCCGAAATCTATCATGGAACTCTTGCACAGATGATCTAATGGGTGGCCACGGAATGACCCATAGTACAGCACATCCATCTAGCACAATCACGTCGATGGGTCCGGGCTGAGTTCTCTGAGCAGTTTCAACCTTGAGAGCGTTCTTCAGTGTGGATTTGGAACCTGTCAGGCGCATATCTCCGTGGTCATCGAAGAATGCCATAGGAACTAGAGACAATTCGTAGGACATCAGAGTAGTCGGGTCCATGTCGCGAGAGGTGTTGTGTAGGCTCATTGCTCGAGCATATATTGCCTCGGTGTTGATGACATTGTGTTCCCCAACCTTGACATGTTTTCGGGTTGTCGCCATGGTGCGGACCACCTTCGGAATGGATCGATAGAATCCATCTGGCCAGCTTTGTTCAAACTTGTTCCATTGTTGTTTTCCGAGTTGAATAGCTTTGTCAGGGTTCACAGTCGTGTATTAAGCATTTCATAGCTTAGTAGTTTCCGGTGCAGTTTTTAAAAACGAGAGCTATTAAATTGCTGACAAAAGATCAAAATTAATGCGAATTCCTGCCAGCGCAAAAAAATCTTAGATATTGATTACTGCAGGTGTGCAGAGAATTGTTGAAGTGAATGCCAAGGATATCTGAAAAATAAGGCAAAATTGGCATACAACATCAAGTTTAAGTCATTCAGAAGCATTTCATCCGGGAAATATTTATTCTGTTGCACTCCTTATCCCTTAAAACCTATGAGTAGACATCAACATCACGTTTCTAGCACAATATTAACAACGTTATGGTCGATTAAAATTTTCGCTATTCCGATCAGCGGCCATATTGCAATTTTCCATTTCCTGAAAATTGCTCAAGGGTGACAGCTCCACACCCCCCCTAGGTTTTATCGTGGGGATCCCAAAAATCAAGAATGTGCAAAGAAAAAAACTTAATCAGTCAAAGCAAGGTTCGGCAAAAATTGCCTATTTGGCTGCCATACTATTATTGTATACGTGCAGTTATAACAAAAACTCAGCCCCGGTTTACTTGTGTTATGTCACTGACGGTCTCGTGCTTTGCGTCGCCACTGTTGCTGCTGCTGCTGCTGTAATGCAGCAGTATGTGGAGCTGTGAAAGGCTGACGATGTGTGATTTACGGCAATGTCGGAAGAGCCGTCGACGTGTCTGCTGTTAACGATCGCCATCAGATGTCATCTTGATGTAAACGTCTTGTCGGCAGCCCGCCGCCGCCGTTCAACGACTTCCGCAACCCCTGAGATTAGCAGAATCCCGGATGTCTTGTTGTTTTAAATTAATGAAATTTTATGGGAATCTTTTGTGAAACTTACGATCCTGACTGAGTTTGGAATACCGGATATCTGCGAGCGTATCTTATCGCAGCCTGCACTGCGGTAATGTGACGTCATCATCCTGTATCTACAGCAGCAGCAGCAACAACAACAGCAACTTGTCCGACATCGACGCAGGCTCGCAGCTAGACGGTGTTATAATAATTTGATTTAATTTGACCGTAGAATTCTATCTCCGTGCCGGTTTTAGTACTCTCACGAATACAGAATGCCCTAAAAATAACCACAGCACCGTGTCGTTATTATTGAATTTTCCTCTGACATTTCTAGTTGTTTTAGTTATTATCTTTTACTTGAATAAAAATAATAAGTATAAATTTTACGGTATTAAATTTGCATTTATGTTTGAAACTGTCGAAAAATTTCGTGAAGTTTTTATAATTGTTAAACGCAGTTCTTGGACCGACCGTTGACTGTCTACCAGGTTATGTATGGTATGTATGTTTGTAGGGTTATGTATGTTTGTCGTCTGACATCTGTAGTCAGTAAGGCTGCCGCGGTAGCAAACTACTCGGGTAATATTTTACTACCCGACGGGTACCCTGATGATAGAATATTTAATTTATTAAATTTTAAAATTATTTTTTCTATTTAATTTAACTTGCATTATTTTGCATTGTTTTAAATAATTTTTATTGTTTTGTTTGCAGATATGTTGCAAGTACCGAAGGCACAAGTACAAGTACGAGTACCAGTACTCAAAACTAACTATCAAGTACAACCCAAGTACACTGAGTACAGGGAATTATCTAGCCTCCCTGTGGGGGTTTACATCCCCCATTAAAATCTTGACACCCCAACGAAAAAGAGTTGAAACAAAATATATCTGGTAAAACCTATGTTAATTCTTGAATATCGCTCTTGTTACTTTTGATTAATTCACAGTAAACTGTGACAAACTGCGGTTTATTAAACTTCATTTTTTTGCAAAAACAGCCGAAAAATCTGATTTTGTTGTTTTCTAATTTTAAAAAAACAGGAAAAATTTGCGGCATCCATTGAACGTCCAAAAGCGTTGTGGTTACTATAATGTCTTTTAACTAACACATTTTGCCATTATAGACAGGGTTTCTACGCCTTCTAAAAGTCCTGGAAAGTTTTGGATATTTCTCTTTAAAATCCCTGCACACAGAAAATCCTAAAAATTACTTTGTTTTGGAGAAGTTTTGAAAATTTAAGCTTAATGTCCTGCAATGTCCAGAAAAATTATAATTGAAAATCACGTATTTTTAATTTGACAGTTTTGCATACAACAACTCAAAAAAAATTTTTGCTTGCTTTGCTTGCAGATTATTTGTATTTTTACTTTTAAATTTGTTCTGAAAACATGTCAACATTTTGCTACTTTACTCAAGTATCTGCAATGGACTGTACTTTGCATATTGTAAATAATTTGGTGTTTTTTCGATATATATAAACATTCTTGGATCACGAAAAAATACAGAAAAAAATTTTTCATAGCAATTCTGAAAAGTCCTGGAAAGTCTTGGAGAAGTCTTGGATTTTTTGTCATCAAAAAAGTGGGAAACTTGTACAAGAACTAACAGCATGACTGAAGAAACTATGCCTGTTTGCACTGTACTGTGCATTATAAATTGCATTGTGATGGCAGTGTAGCACAGTATTATCAAATCAAATCAAATCAAACATGTTTAATTCAGACAACAAGGTCCATATAAGAGACAATAATAATAATCATGGTATAGGGCAACAGTCTACTACATAAACGATGAAGTACTACATATAAAAAGAAAGAAAGATAATAATAATAATAATAATACGACCTTGTCAGAGCAGTTGGCAGACTGAGCGCCATTAACTCTCAGGATGCTTTGATACTTCTGAGGCCATCTTTT
>Ga0209367_1004341_pt1 | contig 19532 bp, 12 predicted proteins | sample WorMetLIZISLAND2_FD_187412 | JGI IMG/M metagenome (GOLD analysis project Ga0209367, IMG submission 187412) | Marine gutless worms symbiont microbial communities from Max Planck institute for Marine Microbiology, Germany - Olavius geniculatus... ...
AGTTTGGTCCAGTGACCTTGGAGATTTAGATGTTGAATCGTACCCACCCAAAGTGCATTTTTCGGAAGATCATATTTCGGCCCCTAGGGAGTGCTGCGCCCCCAAATTTTTACACGCGCTAGAGAATGACCAAGTCTTACTAGCGCACCCTCCACCGGGGTCGGGGCCCCCCTTACAACTTTTTTCAAAGGGGAGTCAAAAATTGGCTTAAAATGCAATAAAGGAGCGCTTATAACTTCGGAGTTAGGGGGTGTAGCCCGACAAAACTTTGGCACGTGACGCGGCTCTAGGTTGGGGTGTTAACGCAAGTACGAAATTTGGGGGCACCACCCCCCTTAAAATTTGAGAGGGCAAAAAACGTCCAAAATTTAGTACGTTTTACGACAACTTTCAAGTTTGACCACGAATATCTCCGGAAACGATACAAATAGCAACAAAGTCTAAACGGCGTTGACGAGAGCAATCTTTTCGGCGTTGAAAAGAAAAAATTTTGTGAAATTCGGTCCACGACGAACCAAGTTATAAGCGCTCATGTTGACATACCCTAAGCGCATTTTTCGGAAGACCATATTTCGGCCCTTAGGGGGTGCTGCGCCCCCAAATTTTTACACGCGCTAGAGAATCACCAAGTCTTACTAGCGCACCCCCCACCGGGGGCGGGGGCCCCCCTTACAACTTTTTTCATAGGGGAGTCAAAAATTGGCTTAAAATGCAATAAAGGAGCGCTTATAACTTCGGAGTTAGGGGGTATAGCCCGACGAAATTTTGGCACTTGACGCGTCTCTAGGTTGGGGTGTTAACGCAAGTACGAAATTTGGGGGCACCGCCCCCTTAAAATTTGGGAGGGCAAAAAACGTCCAAAATGTAGTACGTTTTACGACAACTTTCGAGTTTGACCGCGAATATCTCTGGAAACGATAAAGATAGCGACAAAATCTAAACGGCGTTGACGAGAGCGATGTTTTCGGCGTTGAAAAAAAAACTTTGTGAAATTCGGTCCACGACGAACCAAGTTATAAGCGCTCATGTTGACCTACGCTAAGTCGACAATGCGCGTTCGGCGTATACCAATGCATTTGAGTTCGGGCCACGTGACTTTCATGCCAGGGAAATTTACCCACCCCCCTTAATTTCCACCAGTCGGACTTAGGGCGCCGGGCGGACTCACGTTGGGCTTTGCCCCAAATTTTTAGTTTTTTTTGTTTTAGTTAGTTTTAGTTTTTTTTGTATTTTACCATACTTCTGTGTCTGTTTTTTTTTGCAACTGAACGTGTAGGCTTCATTTTATGCGGCACAAAACCGTACAAAATATCTGCATTGCCGACCAAACTGTATTTAACGTACACCCTGCATAGCCGAACTAAGCTAGCCAGTTTTTTGCAGCAGTTGAGGTCCGTCATTTTCCACCTGTTGCAAATTCCAGAGGTGCGATTTGGTCCGTCGTTTTCAGGTCCTGCAAATTCAGCGCCCCCGACCTCACTGCAGTGGCCGCCGAGCAACACACAGAACAGAGCTGGGGACTATTCAACACGCACATGCAAACTGGGTGAAAGGAACAGACGCAAACTGCTTGCTGCACACAGTACGATGATATCTGCTACTGTCGATTCGTTATGGTCTGGCTGCTAATTAATCGCGAAAGACAGACAGTCAGCATGCCTCATGATTATAGTTCGTGAATGAAGGCACATCACGGAGTCGACGATCATTATAGTGCAAGAGCAGCAGATATGACGTCACCATTTCTTCACTTCTCGTTCTTCTACGTCGACTGCCACCTGCTGGCAGTCGAGCTATAATACGCCTGCACCCTTAGTTCGGTCCACCTTCTGACACCCCATCCGTCATCACTCGTTGGTTCGTAATTTCCTCTGTTACATTAATTGTCAATTATCTGCTACCGTTTTACGCTAGATTGTTAAAAACTCTTTGCCGAACCGAAACTTCTGTTTAAGACGAAAACTGCAGAAGGAAGATTATGAGATCTGACTAAGATAAGAGCCAGGGCCTACATGGCAGAACGTGTATTCGGTTAAGTAGAGCATTTTAATCTCATTTCTTTTTGGGTGCTGCAAATTTCGACTTATAGGTCAGTGAGCTGCTGTTGATGATGGAAAACTGTGATGCTACATGTTTGTCTGCAGTATTGTAACCACCCACTGCTTTCGCTTCGTCTTTCGTACTGGTGATTGCAATATCTCAGCTTCATGGGTACCTTCGGCCCCGAAAGATAGGCAGTTACCCATGCTGGTAGTGCGTTCGTGTTAAACGAAGGGTTGCCGACGAAAGGGACTTCGTGAAATGACCGTGAATGGATAGAGATATAGTTATTATTGAACAGTGGATTTCGTTTGGACGAAGGGTGCTTCGTTGGTTTTCGTTGCTTCGTTTGGGAAGGCGAAGGCTCAGCACCTTGTCAGTCGATGTGCTCTGTCCGAGCGCTCGATCAAACTGATCAGTTGTCATCACTGCGCTTCGCCTTTTATAATGCCGGAGCCAGCCAAAAGGGCCTAGGCTGCCTATCACGCGACTACCATTGTACGTCATAAGACAACGTATTTTCTAGCAATTGTTACATAACGTATTTGCAGGGAGCTACGACAGCACCTATATGTGGTTTTATACCACATCAAAAGGCGACGTTTGATGACCTTTTTAACGAAAGATATGAATTTAAAATATTTATTATTTATGTCCGAAAGATAATTTTAGGAAAATTTACTTAAGATATTTTAGTAAGAAAAATAAGCCCGAATTTAATTTTATTTTACCGAAAATACGAAGGTACATTACGACATATAATACACTACAATAACTCAAACAGAGTGCTAAGTTGGCTATAATGAGACGAAAATGTCAAATATTTGAAAGATGTCTTTCACTGCCACATGCTAACGACAAGAAATATGCAGATTGCAGTAAAGAAATGCAATTTAACAAGATCGAAAGTATTTTAGTCGTCGTACGCCTAATTGCAGCTTTTACAGCAGGTCTACCCATTTGTCGTGACTTTACTCGTTAAATTCGTACTTCCTGGGAAAATAATTCTTAGGCCTGTGACTGCAATCAGCAGTGTGGAGTCGCTGTTATGACCTACACAGTGGCTCAATAAAAAGTAAGCCATGCACAAGCTTTTGTCATAGCAGAATCGAATATTGGCCTATTTTCAAAATTCTTTTACCTATACACTCCGCAGAAAATTTGTGCTATTAAACATAGATCATGTCACACGAGTATGTTTCTAAGTTCCTAACGCATCGCTACACTACCTTGTTAAATAAGCCTAAGCCTATATTCGGCCTTAGCATTTGTGCGTTACCAAAAAAGTAACCCGGCCGGTGCTGATGCACAGATCAAAGACGACGGAGATAACGAGCGCGGTTCGCCGCAATACCACGAGCTCGACGTTGGACCCAGATATCATCAGCGACAGACGGCTGACGACGTTGACGACCAGTTTGCTCGTCAGTTGACTGAGCTGGCGTCAGTGCTTCGTGACGAGGTGAACACACTGGAGCAATGCGTACCTGTGGATGAACCGTGCCTCCAAGATGACGACGAGGCCGGTGGTCCTTCACTGCCGTGCTGCCGCGGTCTGCGCTGTTCGCCGCCCCATGGCACCTGCCAGCTGGACTGCGTCTCCGAAGCTCAGTCGTGTCGTCACAACTGGTTCTGCTGTGACGGTCGCCGCTGCATCCAGCGCAACGGCGACTTTGTCTGCCAGTGATCGCATTGAAGCCCAAACTCTGCATCTTTCGACTTGTTGACCATGTAAGCCATAAGCTTACAACAAATTCACGACATCTCTACTTGTTGTAGCCTACTTGCAGCAGAGCCCGGGTTTAAAGCGTTTCGCCTACCCACGAGAATTATTCTAAGCCTGCAGTGTAGTATGTAAAAACCCAGCTTTCTGAACGACAACGTAAATGCTTTTTAATATCTACACTCTCAATTAAATGTAGGGTTTTTTGATAAACGTGGATGGGGCTTTATAAGCAAGCTTCCGACACTATGCGACGCTTTGATTCCGACGTGCTTTGAATGTTGTTACTAGCTGACGCAGGGCTTCTCGACTATCACGTTGTTTCTAGTTTTTGCCTATTTTTAGATGCGCTGTATCAATTGAGAACTACTGTATGTTATCTGTTAGTGGCATTTTCGACCTTTGAGATTCTCCACATTTACATTGCTTTTTCTTTGTGAAATACAATGCTTCTGTTATGCTTATTAAGTTATTCCATAACTGACGATCCTCCAACACGTCTGTCCAGCGTACTGAAATTACGCATTAAGTTTCAGCGTAAAAATGTGTATCAATTAGGCTTACATATAACTATATTTGGATCTTTTCGATGTAAAAATCACACAGCCTTTGTGAACTAAAACGTCAACGTCAATTTTGTGCACCATTTACAATAATAAGGACAGCGATGCATTGCAATGTCTGCGTTTGGCTAGGATAAAAACTTCGAAATAAAAGCAATGTTTAAAAAAACAATGTGTTTTAATCCAGTGCCTGCTCAGCAAGAGAAGAATGCTGACATCAAATGTTCGATCTTTTGGTCGATTTTCTCACAGTGCTACAAAGTACAAACTGTTGCTTGAATCAGCGGCATCACGACAGGAGACAATCCCTATAAAGCTAAAGTTTGGGCTGTCAAAATTGCATCCAAAATGCCAAATTTGAAGCTGAAAACCCCATTTCAAAAAATTTTGAAGCAGAGTTAAACTTACTGAGCATCCATAATCTCCTCAGTTGGAAATATGTAGCTGTCCATCAGAAAATTGCAACTTCTTAATTGTCTGCTTTTTTACCAACAACACTGCTGGTCGGAATTGCCAAAAAATACCAGATATGACTGCAATAGAATCCAGCTGTAATCATCACAAAAACATTACGGTAACATAAATACATTCTAGCATAACATTATAACAAACATCAGAATAAATAAGTTTCTACACAGGGCAAACTAATGCCCTGTTTGAGACAAGCCCAGTAAAAATAGCAAAAATTGGATGCTCCAAAACATTTTGAGAATACAACGCAATTGGTGCAATTTTAGGCCATTCTACACATTTGAAATATTACTAGGGCTGGTAACGATTAAATTTTTTTTAATAGTTAACTTTTTGAAATTTAACGATTAATTAATCGTTAATTTTCGTTAAAATTCAGTCATTGAAAATGCGTTGTTTAAACCATAATACCAATAAAAAAAGTCACTGTAGAGTTACATGCACTAAAAGTGTTAATGAATTAAGAACCTTTTAGGTTTTTAATGTTAATGACAGCAGATCCGGAGACAAACAAGCATGTTCATGGTTGATGGATCCAGCGACGAACGTCTCTTGTTGACGATGTATCCGGCAGAACTGTTAATCGTTAAAAATAAAATTAATCGTTAATTTTCTTTGTTAGTTAACGATTAATTTAATCGTTAAAATCCGCAGCTCTAAATATTACGATTTCTTTCATCTCAGATTTGGCAGTTTTCCATCAACAATGTGCACCATACAAATTTACTTACTTATTTAAACACTGCAATAAATATTTACACGACACAAAAATCCATAAAACAACAAAAACAATAAAAATAAACAAATGGTAAAAAGAGATAAATAACGAGATCATGGTGCAAACAACTGCTTAGCCAATGGCTGCATTCAACAAATAATAAAAGCATAAAATGTCAAGTGCTCCAACATTACACAAGTGCTGATAAAAAAATCTACACTAACGATTCATAAAATGGATTCAAGAAAAAATATACAAGTTACGGAGCACTAAATTCAAGATCCAAACAGTAAAGCCAAACTTACCAGACAAGAAGTAACTAAAACAGTGTAAACACGTTTCCATATGTAGCAGATCTGGCCACCGTGTGAGATAAACCCAGTAAAAACATGTCAAAATAGACATTAAAAGGGTTAACAACCCAAGAGGATTTCTGATAACATGGCACAAACTGGTGCAATGATACGATCTAATGCAATTTTAGCCCCGTTTAAAAATGTAACCTTTTTCCAATTTTAGGCCAAACTGCAGTGAAGGCTTTAAATGCTAGGATTAGGGTCCCCAATGTACACAATGTGGTTTGAAACACAGGCGGATGCTAAAAGTGCAAAATGTAAGTCTACACTACAACTAAAAATTAGCAACTAGATGGACATAGTCCACAGCACAAAGCACAAAAGTCTCACCACTAACAAGCAAGAAAACATCCATAGACTACACATCATCAATCAGTGGGTTTTATTGGGCAATAGTTTTTTTTGGTCCACCAATAATTATACATTTCGTTACAGTTAAGTTTTCGACTTTTAGGTCCTATTTTTCATGCACATTTGACGGCCGATCAAATTGATCTCGATCAACTTTGGGATTTGATCGGAGATCATCTCAATGACCATTTTTCCATCAGCAATCAGCAACTGATTGTGCATCAAATCTTCCATCAAGTTGATAGCCAAATTTTGGCCGATCAAGTCCCTTAATTGTCGATTAAACATGGCAATCTTCACTTCACTGGCCAGCATGGCAATTCACGCATTAAAATGAAGTCAGGCATGTCGATCAATCACTACTGATCAATTTTTACTGTGTATAATGTTTTGACTGATTTACGATAAAACGTATTTTTGACAGCAGACACTATGGACGATATCGTTGATATCATTGCTATGATGACGTTTACTGCCTATGGCGTCCACTCGCAGCGCATGCTGAGTAATTTAGCACAACACTGCAAATCGAGATATGGAAAAACGAAATACATCAATTCTGAACGTCAAGTTGATCGGAGATCAGTAAATCGGAAATCAAATTTGATTTGATTGGCGGATGGAAAAACCGAACCGTAATCTATGAATATGCTAATTTCTAGATATACAATTGATACAGACAGTGTTCAGCAGTGCTCAATGTAATGAGCTAAACCCACAAAAACCACAAAACCCATCAAGTTGGCATTCTGGAATAAAACAGGTTTAACCTGCAAAGCCAACTAGTCTAGACTTTTTACGCGCGAAAGCAGCTACTGCTTTCAGCACGTCTCAGCCATCGCAATTCTGTCTGTCTGTCCGTCACATGGGTGGATCAGTCAAAAACGGTGCAAGCTAGGATCACCAAATCTTCACCATCGGCTGCCCGGAAGACTCTAGTTTCAGGAACCGTAACGCTTCTCCATAAATTCAAAGGGGGTCACCCCAAACGAGGGCGCTAAATGAGAGAGGGGGTGGGCAAAATTTGCGATTTTTGGCCAATAGGTCGCTGTATCTCAGTAACGGTGCGAGATAGGGTCTAGGTTACTACTAATCACTAATAGGAAGTCGTACACTGGCTCTTGATTGGCGCTGAATTCAATGACCTTGAATGACCCTGAACGCCAAAATAGGGGGTTTTATGGATTTTTTTGGCGATTTCGGGTTGTGACACAAGTCTATATTATTCACAAGGTGGCGCACGCTACTATCGTCATACGATCCAGATAGAGAATTTGGTATTTGTATATTAACTTAGCATGAACACCCCAATTTTCAGCTAAACTACTGAACCGGAACTGCTATAGGCTTTCGTGCATCTTGTGAGCATTAGCTCAAATTTCTTGTTACAACATAAAAACTCAGCTAATGCAAAGGGGAACACACGACAGCAGTGCATGTTTGAAGGCCCGGTGTGAACAAAATCTAACTCAGCAATCACAGCAATTGATATCTATAGTGTTTCACTAACACTTGCCATAAGGTGGGTCCGCACTCGCGCAGCCGTATTACCTAAAAATTGCAAATTTTCTCTACCCCCCTCTCATTTAGCGCCGTTGCTCGGGTTGACCCATGTGGAATTTATGGAAAATCTTTACGGATCCAGAAAATAGAGTCTTTCAGGCAGCTGACGGCAAAGATTTGGTAATCTTAATTGCTAACTTCTAGTTGAAATGTACACCACTTTTGACTGATCCACCCATGTGAAGGACAGACAGATAGACAGACAGACAGAATTGTGACGGCTAAGACGCATTATAGCAGTTCCTACTGTCGTGCGTAAAAATGTTTTTTTTCCAGCCCTCTCATTAACAAAAACCAGCAATCCCAGCATAGTAACAATCCAAAATAATACAACAATAAGTACACGCTTGATGTACGCAGAGCTCAACAGATCAAGATGTGTGCAGAATGGAATATCTGCAGATCCACGATTATACAAATGCTGCATGGCCGTCATTATGCCACCAGCGTTGAAGCTGTCGATGATTCACTACAAACAAATGCACCAAAACACAGCAACCTCAAACACCTACAGCGTGTGGCTAAAAGTGTGTCATAATGATAGCGGCGCAAATGCTCCATTCGTTTTTTTGCCAGTTAAATTCAAACATCGTAAACAACATTATTTCAACAAAAGCGTTTATCTGACATTTCATAATTTTGTTATAAATTCTTTGTGCACAATAGCAGAATGAAATCGTCGCTCGTGAAATGGATGCATAAAGCTGACAAATGGAGGTTTAATGAACTTTGCTTCAGGTTATTAGAGCAGACTTGATAGGGTCCTATCGAGAGTTAATAGCTGACAGTTCCTTCTGCGCATGAGATTTTATGACTTTCCACACATTTTTGATAATGTTTTTGTCCAGTGATTGTGCCAACTATGTAAAACCCAAAATGTGATTTTTTATTTTCCACAGATGAGTAAATACTGAGAGATGTACAGGGGCTATCATCCTGTTAAAAGAAGTGCTTTCCAGCAAAAATGTTTCCACACACACCTGGCTTCGAGCGCATTCACATAGATACAGCAGTCAATATTTCTGCCAATTGGTACAAAAGTACCCACTCTTTCGTAGCAAATACAAATCCAGAACATGGTGATATATTTTGACTGTTGCTGCCTCTCAAGACATTTGAGATTCCAGGCTTTGTGTAGCCTTCTCCAAACGCAGTCTTGACTTTTCTATTCTGCCCTATTACTATCTGAGTTTTGCCTATAAATTCAACTGATTTCCAGTTATCTGCCTTCCAGCTCAGCTTCTGTCTACACGATAACACATGGCGAGGTTAATTCACCCTGCTTGTTACAGTTTGCTTCCAAATTTTCCGTCTGGTTAAACCACAGGAACGCAAACGACGTCGTACCATTCGTGGTGATAATCGTTGAGTCAGCATATCATTTACGTAGTTTATAATTTCAGCCAGTGTCTTTCTTTCTGTGCGCTTCAACATGACGGATTATTCTCCAATAGCTCTTTCATTCAGATTCAGTGGTCTGCCAGTTTGAAGCCAACTTTCTCCGCTTTGTCAACATTTCCATCACTTCAGAAACTTCTGTACGCAAGCCGGTCTTACGTTTAATGTATTCGAAATGAATTCTTAGTTAGAATTACGATTACTTATTTTTATAATAATTTTCTTTTGTTCCCTTGTCAATTCTTTGCCTTCCATATCCACTGCACTTCAATCGCTTCTTTGTCAAAAATTCTCGATTAAAATGACGTCACGAATGATGCAACACATGAACATAGATACATGAGCATACATAAGCATAGATACAAATCAGCTAGAAATGCGCTCAAGTTCAACATTTTATTTATTTTACTTGCGGTGCGCTTCATGACTTTATGGCATCCCCATCGCATTATGACACACTTTTGGCCATCCGCTGTAGGTGTTTATTTGGTGCACCGCTGTCACATGGAAAAGTTTTAAAACCATATTAATTGCTCAGTTAATTATTTCAATTGCATTTTGATCCACATTTGCTTTTAATATGTATCCTGTATTGGTTGCAGAAAAAAACATCTACAACAAAGACCTAATACAATAAGCAGCAATAAGATAAGTTTTGAGAATCAATATATTACGCTAAAGTTTTTCACAATCTACATTCTACACATCAGTAAAATGGGATTTGAGATTGGCAAAAATGGCTACAATCCTGGGATTCAGGATCCTGGAACAGCAATGACTAATAGCGCTGACTACAGCACTTTATGAACAAAATAAAATCAAATTGCTTACTATTTCCAGTTTGGTGGCAGAACTTTCTTGGTTTTGTAGTAGCGTGCAAGTCGGTGAATGCGACTTTCAACAAGAATCAGACGAAACTTGGAGTCTTTGTCCTGAAACACACATTGAGTGAGAGTTATAAAATGTACAGTGTTTGTCACTTTATTGATACGATCTACAACACGTTCATTAGCAACGATAGCAAACAAGCCTATGCAGTGCACAGAAAACCGATATAAAATAAATGTAGTTAGTTCAGTTGCTGTATCAACATTTATTCACAAATTTCAGCCATTCTAAGTAGTAAGTCATCGTGGGCCACAGATGATGCCTGCAAAGGCCACATGTGACTCACAGAGCTGCAAATTTGCAAGTTTGAAGACAAGATATAGACTTAGTGTGTAAACACAGGCAGGTGATTAGCCAAATATTAAGAGCACGATATAAAATTACAGATATGACTGCCGCAGTAAGAAACATGTAAAAAGTCTTGCTACAAAGACGTTTAAACTAAATTTGCTGTCTTGCCTAAACAGTAATCAGTAACCTGAGATAAGTCTAGAAAGTGAAATGTGGTAGTGGGAATTAACATAGCTCATAATAAACACTTTCTGTTACTCTAATACAGCAAACCAGAAATGCTAAATGAAATATAAATATAAATTATGGTAAAGGTAAACAAGAAAACTTAATTAAAATTGTAGAAACAATAATGATCTTCCACAAGAATTGGTTTATCAATATAAAATTCATTCACATATTAGCTGCATGTACACGCCTTTCGGTTGCGTTCGAGATGCTTGCGAATCGCAACTGCCTTCTTGATGAGGTAGTAAAGATCTTCAGGAATCACTGGTGCAAGTCCCTTGGCTTTCAAGATGCGCAGAATTTTGTTGCCAGTGACAAAGCGCACCTGAGCAACGCCATGAGAGTCTCTCAGTATCACACCTGTACGAGAAAGTTAAAATTTGAACACCAAACAATTAGTGACAAATTGATCATTAATTTCAACTAAAAGTTAACACTGGTAACTGTTCAAGATAATGTTAATTAATGCATCATTATAATTGCTGACGTTGTAGGTTGACTACATCAAGACAGTGATTAAAATCACGACTGGTGAAATTTTTTTAACACACCTTAATTCTTTAACGCATTAAGTTAACATGTTAATTCGACAGCTCTACAACTTTTACTTACTGGAATATTATTCTATTGTCAAATAACCACAGCTTAATGAAGTACTGGAACTCTTGTTTCACAGAATGTGCTAAATTTATTTATGTGCATTCATTTTTTGATGCATGTTAATTTGTTAATGTGCATTAATTCTTAAACGCACTAAGTTCAACAACACTAACAAAGACACATTTAGTGAGTGTTTTTATCCAGTCTCATAAATAAACTAAAATATCAATATTCTCTGGAAAAACAGATAGTCAAAATGATTTCAGATTCTCATCATGATCTTATTTACATTATAATGCTTTCCGAGCAATATCACTTGAAAAAAAAAGAGTAATATATTCACCAATCTGTGACGGAGTCAATCCCTTCTTGGCTAGTTTGTAGATCTGCTCCTTGACATCATCTGATGTCAGTTTGAGCCACTGCAATCAAATGTGCACACTCAATGAAAAAAAATTCGATGTTACTGCTGCATATCATTAATTTTCATTATTACATAATCATTAATCATTGACAGAACACATGTGTATGGCTACGCATATCAGGAAACATTTACCCCAAAAATGACAAAAAGATGGTGAATAATATTCAATTACCATACCCAAAAGATGATAACCCAAACCAAGAAAGTAAACAAAAGCAAATAAAAACAGAAGATGGAAGACACTACAAGACAGCAAAGAAAGACAAGAGCTGCAGTCTTGCTCTGCCATTATTCGTTGAACGGCTGCTTCTGTCCACTATTGTAGTTAACTTGAAACATGTCATCTTTGACTGCCAGAATAACTGGCTACAGTGTAAGCAAACTTCATTCAGCTTTTGCTCTCCTTTGCCAGAATTACAGCTATTTACAGTCGATTGTCATTTCAATAGCTCATGGCTTCAACTGATTAATGCCAAGCTGAGACAGGATGAAAACTGCCTCATATTCTACAAAATTTAGAGTGCAGCGTTCTATCGAAAAAGACTGGCCTTATTCGCACTCCGGAGTGCGAATAGCCAGAGGTTATTAGCGTGTGCCCTCCAGAGTGTGAATAAGGCCAATAATAACCACTGCCTATTTGCACTCCACGCAGAGTATGACTAATTACCGCAATGGACCATAACGACAGACAAGACAATGTCAAAGACGAAGGCACGTTGAAGATGACCTGTAAGACAAATGGACAAAGATGTCAAAAGCCAAGATTGACGATTGTATGGCAAAAACAAACAGACGGAAATGTCGGCGACGTGGCGAAGTCGAATGAAACGAAAAGATAATGGGAAAACAAACGAACAACAAAGGCGGGATCAAAAACAGGAGACATCTCCTCTCTTTGCCGTCGCTGCGGTTACCATGCGTCAACTATGCCATCTTGTCCGTCGTTTCCTCTGTTGTCTTCGCCATTCGTCTAAAATGATAATTAGATCATACCACTCATTCCGCTCCACATGAACTGCTGTAAGAGACGTACATAAATGCGCCAGTATGATGGCAGCAACGTACACAGATGGCCTTAAGGCTTACGGCAGCCCGCAGCCAATGAAGCTTAGCAGCACCTAGCATATGACGTATGTAACCAATACTGCAACCTTCAAACGGGTGTACATATCTTGTGAAATAACTGCATGAAGTATACTTAAATTTGCATGCCAAAAAGTAATAGTTAAAAAACTGAATAAAAGATAGTTTTAAGTAATAAATCTACACTTTAAACCTAAAACTAACTGTGATACTGAACCAAAAACAATAACGCTACGCTGTCCAATAACACCAGTACCTCAAAGCTAGCGCCACCTATTAGATATCGAATATCACCAGAAGTGCGAATAGGCCAACCAGTGGATACTCGCACTCCGGAGTGCGCATAACCACTGTCATCGAAAAAAGCTCTGCATTAATAGCTGGTATCTCATATCTCATATGTTGATACGGTTTAATAAATACAGATGTTCAATTTTACAGCTTGAAATGTAACAAATCAGCACATACTTACAGTTGGAACACTTCGTCGATATGGCAGAGATGACTGGGAAATTCCTTTTCTGCAGTTAAATAAAATCACCAGAAATAAATAATAATGTTTGCTTCAATTAAAACAACATGCACTAAATTATTAACATGCGTACAAACTCGGAAAGTTACAGAACTGTAATAAATATTCAAGCAAATTTTGCACCCATTACGCTCTCCAGTGTTTTAACCAACTGACTCGCTCCACGAGTAAGTTGTTCCGTGTATTGAGAATACTGTAGAAATAGTAATATACTCGCCCGGGCGCGTGCATACGACCCATGCTGCAGTTTCATTAACTTTTATTCATAAATAGACAACCAAATGCTTGTAAACAAACAATAGGTCTAACGAAAATACGTATGGACCGAGCCCCAAAATTCGCTGGAAGCAGGTGCGTCTTTTCTATGGGCCATTTGTGTATAAAAAAATTTATGGCATAAATATTTTGTTATCGCATTAACACTTTCGTTAACATGCACCAATATAATCAAGGAATTATAAACAAATTGTAACTGACTAGCAATTCGTGAATATTTCTGTCTTCTGTGGTTCCATGGACCTTGACCTCATGTTGACCTAATTTGTATGACCTCATTGCGTTAATCGTGTTTATTACTTGTAAACTTGAAAAGTGGGACCAACGTTTTTTTTTCTTCAGTTTATTATTTAGTTTATTCTGCGTTAATGTTTTTCTTGACACTTTGAAACTGAATCATGGTATTTGCAGGAGGTGAGGTGTAGTTTTTGATGGCAAACAAGTTTTCCTAGGGATTCTCTATATTTATGCAAGGCCAGCAGAGGCCGAAAAGGTGCGAGGCCTTGGACACCAGAGACCAGACCAAGGCCATACAAACGGCCATACAGTCTAGGCATTTACACATACCATACACACCAGACCATTCTGGTCAGCATCAAACTAACAACTGTCATCAAACAGCTCGTTTCGCGCCCACTCTGAATGACAGCCTAATTATAGCTTGGTCTCGTCATAGCTAACCAATAACAACAGTTATTCAACTCACGTCATAGTAAGTGAGGCGGGGCTAAGTATACAGCTCGACCTCCGACTGGCAATCACGTATGGTTTGATGCCTGACATCATACTACAGTTAGAGAGAATACTATCACATAATGTAAGCCATATTAGTATAACTGCTACCTACAGACCAAGTCCTAGCCATGCAAAGACAGGCACAGTTAACAATACGAAGACACGGAATCACAGTGATATGCAGACACACTGATAGACGAACTCTGGCAACACGAAGACGGAATTGTTATAAACAACGACAGGTGAAATAAGTCGACAAATAATTGCCACCACAGCGAAAAAGCTCGCTATCTGAAGCGAAAATAAATCGTCGACCTGTTCTCACACAAGTGACATACACACCTCGGCCGACGAGCTGACTAAAAACCAAGTTAACCAACGCAGCTTGACAAAAAACATCTACCACCGCCCCTTCCCCCCGGCGGCCTGTAGTGTAGAGTACAGATTAGTTTCAGCTAATCCTAATTCTAATATATAAAGTTATATTTATTATCAAAATTGTTTACTGTCAGTTTAATGCATAAAATTGTGTGAAAATAAGCACCGTGTTCCTAAATGTTCCTCGTCTTGACACATGTGGCGAGTTGGCAACATGAATTTGGCTGTCTATTGTGCCTTTCCACAGATGTGACGTGTGTGACGTCACACTTCCTTTAACCCTTCCCCCTCCCCTACATCGCACATCATGACAATAATGTAAACCCTCCTCCCCCCTTGGAGCGTGACATCATTTATGGACGACCCCAATCAGTATGTTCGGTCACAGACTTTGTCCACTTGTCAATTTATATAGCTTTATGAAAATCTGCTCATGACTGCCATGGCCGTCTTTTGCTAGTGTGGGACCCTTGGCACTAATTACCTGCAGGGCTCCTGATACCACATAGCGACCTGTGACCACACTGCATCACAAGCTGTAAGGTAGGTTTAAGTTTGTAAGGTAGCCTAGGCGTGTATCTTGTGTGTTGTATAGAATTTTGCAAGCAGAGCGAGCGAAAAAAATTTGGATCATAGATTTTAATTCCCCCTCCCAAAGGGGAAAATTTCTAGACTTTTTAATTGAGTTCAAGTTGTGATGATAGGCTTAATTCATCCCTAAGGCGATGAAAATTGGTTAGATTCATCTATCAATCCATTGTTCGTTGCGGCAATCATCACACTTGCATGGGTCCCTTTGGGGCATGGGGCCCTTGGCACCGTGCCAAGGTGCCACCCCCCTAAAGACAGGCTTGATGACTGTATAATTTCTCAGAGAGACAGACAAACGGATTGCTTAAAACAGTTCATTAGCTGAGTCACTTTTGAGACATATGTTTCTGTCAGAACGTATGTCCAGTGACTGATATTTATGTTTGTACATGTACATGTGTAAACTTGTGTAGTTGTAAAAGGAGTTTTCATTGTTGCTGCAAAACGAACTCCATTTGGAACTTACGGTGGGAAATTGGTCAACTTTACCACAACTGACCTGCAAGAAATAGCATTCAAGGCAGTATTAGCTGCTGGAAATGTCAAACCAGAATGGATTGACTCGGTCATTGTTGGTAATGTATTTCCAGTGAGTGATATTCTGCTGGTTCTTTGTTTGTGTTACAGCAAGAAGTAACTAAGTAAGTAAGTAAAGTGTCAATTTATGTAGCGCATACTCAAAAAGATCTCTAATGCGCTAAGAACTGTGACATCGGTGATTTTGTAAGCAATGCTTTTTTATAGAGCTGTCAAATTAATGCATTAATTAACGCATTAATGCGTTAATTAATTAACACGCATTAAACAGATGAACAAACATACGTAAATTTATGTTAGTTTATTTAAATTTACTAAATTTTGTAAAGGAAAAGTTTCAATATTCCGTTAAACTGCGGTTATTTGACAATCGAATGAATTCAAGTAACTAAACTGTAGTTGCTGTTCATCACTACCTGGTACCGTAAATAAATAATTATTTCAACGACAGGCTAATAGATTTCTATGCTAGCTATGACGTCAGTTGTTGTTGATTATACATTTAAAAATGTGTTTCTAACTTTCTATACTCTACAGGCAGAGCCACCCAAACGTCGCTGGGCCCGGGTTAACTTACCCCTCCCCACTCTCTCTTGACGGGCCTGGGTGCATTAATAACTTTGAATTAATGCGTTAAAAAAATTAACGCTTTTTTACAGCTCTATTTTTTTACAATAACCAGTGCTTAGTTGCATGTTTCATCTAGCCTCTGTTCTGAATGTTTAGAGTAACGATACTTTAGTTTTAAGTGTTTGTTAAATTATGAGCTGTGAAGTGGGATAAGTGAGTGTTCAGCAGTGGCGTCATTTCAGTAAATCATTGGGGGTCTTAGTAGTCATTGGGGGGATTTCAGTTTATGTAATGTATTGTTCTTGCAGCAGTAACACTGTTTCAAAGGTATGATTTACAGGGAAAAAATTAAAATCATAAATCCTTGGGGAGAGGATCTGGAGACCCCTCCAGCCCAGTCCCTAAATGACGCCCCTGTTGTTCAGTGAATGTCTTGGTTGACCAATTTATACCATGGCTGCCAATGCTTGGTAGCATAAGGCTAAACTGTCAGTCTTGAGTGCACCTGATTAGTTTTACTACTGCACACATAGTTCCAGATAGGCACTACAGGTGCAACTGTTATTTTTTCTACTTTTTCCCACTTTATGCACATGCATCATTCTTTTTTATAGTTGGTTCACCACTGTGTCACTTTAACTTTCGTTTGATGTTTAGCTGAACATTGTCTTATTTGCAGTAATGTTTTATTATTTACAGTATTGTTATGTATCTGTATTTGACAGTCGGGCAAGGATGGATCGTATATATCTCGGCATGCTGGTCTCAGGGTCGGAGTTCCAGTAGAAACCCCGGCACTCACAGTGAATCGTCTGTGTGGATCTGGTTTCCAGTCTGTTGTCAACGGCTCTCATGTATGTTGGCTGCGCAGTATTTTGTCGCGTTCATAAAAGCTGCCAAGTTACGTACAGGCTTAGTTATAGGTTTTCATCTTAGAAGATCTGTAAGACTTCTGGGAAATTGTTTTAGCATGCTGTCATATTTATGATGCACGTTGGGCCCATTGTACAAGTTTCAGCACTGAGCATGAGTTGACCCCAAAGGTGAGGTAAGATAAGGTGAGACCTTGTGTAAACCATTTGGAATGTCGCCAAAGGGGTCGTCCATAAATGGCATCATGCGATTTTAGGGAAAAATTAACCCACTACTCCCTTCATCACATTTCGTCATCGAGTATGATGTAACAAAGATCTACCCCACGCCCGCTTTTCTGTCATCCTGTAGTGTAGTCAGAGGTGAGTTTCAGCATGTCGAAATTATGATATATAAAAATTATATCCGCTGTCAAAATTGTATGCTGTCAACTTTTGCACAAAGTCGTGTGAAATTAAACACAGTGTTTCAAAGTGTTTCTATGCCGACTTGTCTTGCCACATATCACAAATTTGTGACTTGAATTTGGCTGTCGTCCATCGTGCCTTCGTGCAGATTTGAGTGTGTGACATCACAATATTTTAAATCCCTTCCCCCTATGTCACACATCGTCACAATAATGTGAACCCCCTTTTACACTTCGAGCATGACATCATTTATATATAGACAACCCCAAAAGTCATTGCAATATGGGACTTTCATGCGTTGCATCTGATTAATTTTTTTTTATCATAGGGCAGAATAGAAGATACTGTTCAGTGTACGTTAAGTGATATGAGTTTTTATCTGTAGTCTGGTAGAGTTATGATTTGTAGGAAGAGTCGGGTACCTGGACCCCGTTCAAAAATTTATTATCCGATTCCAAATCTGGGTAATTGATGCTCGTTTTTAACAGTCTTTGAACTAAATACTGACAAAATCAATGAAAATTGCATTTTTTTGTGACTTTTGTGGCAGAAGTTCTGCACTGCAATGAAGGTTCACCTTCAGACCATTTTGTTGACAGACGTACACAAACTATGTATATTTGATAGCATAAACACATTACTGACGTTTTATCTTTGTAAAAAAATACTCGTTAATTGAGATATGTACATGTTATTGAAGTGTTTTCCTCAGTCACTTAAGAAGTTGAAACCAGGTCCGGGTACCTGGGTAATTGTAACCGGGTATCTGGTTCCTAAAATGGGCAATGCTGCAAATCAATATTAATAATAATAATAATAATAATAATAATAAAGCGGATTTATACACGGCGCCTAAAAGCAGAAGTCACTAGGTGCTAGGAGTGGGGTTAACTGGTAGAATTATGGCACATGTATGTTCAAGGAGACTGGCATATCTTTCATGAGGCTGTCAATTCTGTTGGATTTTTGCCTGCAAAAAAATGTGTTGAGGAATCCGGACATTTGTTGCACTGCTCAGGGATGCCCATTGTATGCGAATATGCGATCGCATATTTTGCCAAAACCTGCATATCACATATTTTTCTGCGTATAATGGCATTTTCAAAATCATATATGCGGAAATTATGCAGCATATGCCACAGATGCAAAATTTTGCATATACAGGGTGGGCCAAAAAACCCGGACCTGTTTGAGCGTTGATAACTCAGCTATGGTTAGTGGTAGAAAGTCGTGTGATACGTCAAAAGTTTCAGAATGCTGTAAAGAATTAACGACAAATTTGCATAGTGAAGCATTTAAATATTTTTTGCCTAATTCGCATAAATATTTATCACCCCTGATATTCTGCCAAATTTGACTGTAACACATGGATTTAACATGGATATTTGAGCTTTTATAACTTAGCGATATTTATTGATGGAGAAGCGCGTGATATGCCAAGTTTTGAAATTGTATGCAGAAGAAGTGTACAACTTGCTAGTCTCAGCATTTAAATATTCTTTGCCTGATTTACACAAATCTTCCCCACCCCTAAAATTGTGCTAAATTACAGTAACACATAAATTTAAGTTGATTTTCATTCAGCATACAATGAAATATCAACAATCGTTAACACATACATTGAGTGTGGATGAAATTCAACCTAGGCAGTTGCCCAGCTTTTGCATTCATAACCGTCATCAGTCCTTTTAGGCAGGTGATTGATCGCTGGAGTCAATGTGTTCAGGATCAGCTGAGCCCAGCATTCGATTAGCACACGTTTTAGCTGGTCAGTTACTGAAATTTTGTGACCATGCTATCTGTTGCAATGCCCCCACACTGAACAAGTCACATAATTTTAATCTGGACTTTTTGGCAGTGAGTTTTTGAGTTCAATGAACTCGGGCACATGGGAGTGCAGGCAAATGCCTAATTTCAGGGGTAATGAAGATTTATG
>Ga0209367_1004342_pt1 | contig 19529 bp, 21 predicted proteins | sample WorMetLIZISLAND2_FD_187412 | JGI IMG/M metagenome (GOLD analysis project Ga0209367, IMG submission 187412) | Marine gutless worms symbiont microbial communities from Max Planck institute for Marine Microbiology, Germany - Olavius geniculatus... ...
TTCCACGAAAAACCTTTCATTTACACCTGAAAGAATGTGAATTTAGATTCAATCATCGAGAGGAAAGCTTATATGATATAATACTTACTCTACTGAGAGAAAATCCTCTCTAAAGTTATCTAGACCCTTGGTAAATAGCCTCAGCCACTTTTCACGGAGTGGTTGGGGCTATTCTTTTACGCGCCGGAGTGTACCATCTCTACAATCGCCATGCGAACAGCGGCATGAGCAATTCCGCGGCCAAATGCCGCGGCCTCATTGAAGATAGGCGGTAGAGGCCTTCTGAGACGGTGTAGCAGTTGTTGAGGCAGTCCTCTAGTTGAAAACCCCGACCACGCTTCCCTGAGTGGTCGGGGTTTTCTTTTTCCGGCGAAGGTTCGCAACTTTTCCGCGGCCGAGTGCCGCGGCCTCATTGAAGAGAAGCCTGTGACTGCACTTCCGATTGGCTCAGCAGCGCCTCGGCTTTTTTCAGGTAACGATGAAGCGTTGCCTTGGACACTCCAAGCATCTTTGCAAATTCCCCCTTTTTCCCTTCCCACGTCTCGAATTGACGTTTTAGCGCGATTGTTTGTGAGGCGGAGAAAGCGCGCTTTGGGCCGGGAGGTTTTTCTCTCGGTAACGTGATCCCTTCTCGCTTTAGATAGATGGTGAGCGTGTTAGGGTGGATGCCCAGCTCACGCGCTAGTTTAGCTTTGGTCCAGCCTAACTTGGCCAGCTCCTTCATGCGCGCTATATCCTCTGGCGAGAGCTTGAGGGACCTGCCGTGATTCGCGTAGACGCCACGTTGCTTCGCCAGCGCGATGCCTTCGCGCTGGCGCTCTCTCATGATTGCTCGCTCGAACTCGGCGAACGCGCCGAGGTTGGCAAGCAGAAGGCGCGATATGGGATCGCTTTCCTCGTCCTCGTGGAAAACCAGATTTTCCTTGTAGAATTCTAGTCTTATGCCGCGTTCCGTGAATGATTTCACCAGTTCCAACAGATGGGTCAGATTTCTGGCTAGGCGGTCGATCGAGTGAACGATGACGGTATCGCCTGCGCGCGCATAGCTGAGCAGCTCGTCCAAGGCCGGCCGGGCCGCGGGCCCACCGGAAGTGCGGTCCGTGAAAATCCGGTCGGTGGCGACATCTTCCAGCTGGCGGGAAGTGTTTTGATCGACTGTGCCGACGCGGATATAGCCAAGTCTTTGCCCAGGCATTTGTTTTTCCCAATATATTTTTCTCAATTTTGCTTCATTTTAATCAATTATCTTCTACTCATATACACTATATTTCAGCCGTCAACTGGCCTGAGCCCCGACCGCAACGCGGAAAAATTCCGCGCGGTCGGGGCGGGAGAATGGATTTTCCAGGTCCGCTCAGGTCGTAAGAGTTTCTTCGTTACAGATTCTTCATTACAGATTCAAGGCGTTGAAAAAAGGCGTTGAAAAAAATGGAAATCTTTCACCGACGCAAAGATTCAGACTACGGCCATCCGGACAATTTTGCCTTGGGGCCAAAAATTGGCTTTTTGAAATCCTGGCACACCGCCTATCGAGCGCAACAGCTCGCAGCGTCACTGCGTGGTTTGGAATTTGGGTTCGAGGAGGCCGACGAGCGGCAGGTCACAGCCTGGGGTGGGCAGAACGTCCCCAGGCTGGGCAATATCGCCGATTATGCGGAGATCGCCCGCTACTACGAAGGCGAGCTAACGGTCTCCCCGGCGCGGGAGGCCGCGCTGGCCGAGCGGCTGAAGGGTTACGACGAGGCCGTGGAGCAGGCGCGTGCACACGGACGAGAGGTCGTAACGGCGCGGGAGCTGTAGAGTCGCGTCAAGCGCGCGGCCCAGCGCGCAGAGCGCGATCAGGAGCGGCTGCCCACGACGCTGCTCGGGAGCGTGGGCGGCTTGCTCGGCGGGACCATCGCCGCCTTCGACCCCCGCACCGACTTGATCAATTTCGCGACCCTACCGATCGCTGCGCTCGGGCAGACCCCTCTGGGACGCGTCGGCGGCCAAATCGCGATCCAGGGGACCGCGGCGATTGCTGGGATTGAGCCACGGCGTCGGACAAGCGACAACCCAGGTGGCAGCCGTCGCGCTCGGCGCCGGCGCGTTGCAAGGCGTGGGCGAGGCGGCGACACACCTCTATCGGCGTTGGCGCCACCGTCCGCAGACCGCCACGATTGAGCAGACCCCGCCTGAGCCGACCCGGCAGGAATGGCAACAGATACAAACTGAGATCAGCACCGAGCTGGATGCCAAGTCACCCTGGGGGGCGCACCCCCTGGGCGCGCGGTACACCCGCGAGGACCTGGATTTCGTCGCCCGGGAGCTCGACCGCGGCGTGCGGCCGGTCGAGCTCGCACCGCCGCGCGCAGCGATCGAGCAGCCGCTCGATGCAGTTTTCGCGGCGGACCCCGCGTTATTTAAAACCTATACGGACTTGATTGCCCAGAGCCGGGCGATCAGGGAGCTCGCGCAGGACGATCCGATGCTCGATCGGCTGGCGGCCCAGGTCTGGGAGGCGGCCGGCCACGACGCTCGGGATCGGGTCGGCGTCGATCAACCTTGGCCTGCCGCAACGCGGCGCGAGCCCACCGAGGGCGCCCCTGCGCCGCACCACCCAGCGCCGGCGCGGGCGGAACCACAAGCGACCGGCCTGGAAGGCCAGCCGGAAGCGCCGCCGCAAAAACAACCCCTGGCGCAGCAATTCGTGGCGCTCGAGCGCGAGCGCCAGCAGCTCCTACCCCTGATCGAGCGCGCCTACGCACGCTCGCAGGGACGGTTTCTGCTCAGTCCAGAGGATGCGCAGACGGTTGCAGCGGCCGTGCGCAGCGGCGAAATTCCAACCCTCGATACCCCTGCTGCCCCGCGCGCCGGCGCTGCCCGGCCAGCCGCGCCGGACGCCGCGCTACCCGAACCGCCCCTCGGTGCGCGGGAAGCGGCGGCGACGGAGGATCCCGGCGCCATCGCACGGCTCACGGCGGCCGCGACCGACCTGGATGTGAACACGACCAAGCAGGTCGAGATTGCCGGCGTCGGCCGCTTCGATCTCGACACGCGCGTCGTGAACGACGCCGGCGAGGAAGTCGCGCTGCGTGACCTGCTCCAAGACGCTCAACGCGAACGCCAGCTCGCCGCCACCCTCGATCCCTGCGCCCGCCTGGTCACGGCGGCCGCTCCCTGAATCACCAATCCACTCACGTACTAACCCAAGTACTAACCGGAGAATATGGAGAATATCATGAGCAAGCAAGACCTGAGCATGTATGACCTCCTGAGCGAAGTCAAGCAGCACGATTTGAGCAATCGTAACCTGAAGCGGAGCCTACCTGAGCGAAGCCTACTTGAGCGAAGCCAACCTGAACAGAGCCGACCTGAGCGGGGCCAACCTGAAAGGGGCCGATCTGAGCGGGGCCAACCTGAGCAGAGCCAACCTGAGCGGAGCCAACCTGAACAGAGCCAACCTGAGCGGGGCCAACCTGAAAGGGGCCAACCTGAGCGAAGCCGACCTGAGCGGGGCCGACCTGAGCGGAGCCGACCTGAGCGGAGCCGACCTGAGCGGAGCCGACCTGAGCGAAGCCAACCTGAGCGGAGCCGACCTGAGCATGTATGACCTCAGTGAGCACGATTTGAGCAATCGCAACCTCAGCGGAGCCGACCTGAGCGGAGCCAACCTCAGCAGAGCTTACTTGATCGCAGCCAACCTGAACAGAGTCTATCTGAGCGGAGCCAACCTGAGCGGGGCCAAGTTCTGATTTCCGCGCGCCACTAGCCGACACGGATGTCGGCATAGCGCGCGAACGCCAGCTCGCCGCCACGCTCGATCCCTGCGCCCACCTGGTCACGCCGGCCGCGCTTGCTGTACGAGACGTGCCTAACCTCGGCTCAACACAGCGGTCAATCCCCGGTCATGGCCGCCGCCGAGGCCGCCGCGAAGCTCCAGGCGCTGGTTGAGGAGCGGGCGCAGCGCAAAGCGGCCAGGGCGGCCAAAACAGTACAGGTCGTCGCCGAGTTTCAACAGCGCCTGGCAGCGGCCAGGACCAGCGACGCCACGATCTCCCGCTGGGTACTCGATCGCGGCGAGAAGGCCGGCGGCGTCCGGCTCGCGCGGGCCGCCATCTCACTCCTCGAGGCCGATCCGCGCTTCCCCGGCGTCGGTCTCGTCGAGCACCGCGAAGCGATGCGCGGGCTGCTCTTCTCGAAGCTCGGAGACGCCCTGAACACAGTGCGCAAGGGCGCCTGGGGGCGGCAGGTCGGCAAGGCCCATCTGCCCAATATCGTGCGTGAGCTGTTCGGCGAGCAGACCGGTGACAAGGCGGCAAGCGTTTTCGCACGCGGCTACGAGGCCGCCAACCAGGCCGCCATCGATCACTATAACCGTGCCGGCGGCTGGGCGAAGGCGTCCGAGCACTACCACCTGCCGCAAATCCAGAGCGCGGCGAAACTCGCACAGGCCGGCGAGCGGCAATGGATCGACGACATTGGTACCGCACTCGACTGGGAGGCGATGCGCTGGCCGCAGACCGGCCTGCCGATCGCGGAGCGGGACCGGCCAGCCGCGCTCCGTGAGGCTTACCGGACGCTCAGCACGTCGGGCGCGTCGAAAGCCGAGCTCGGCACCCGCCAACAGCACATCGCGTTGCAAGAGGAGCGTTTTCTGGTCTTCAAGGACGCCGAATCCTGGCTACGCATCCATGCGGCATACGGTGACGGCAATCCCTTCGACGTCATCGTCCGGCATCTCGACACGATGGCGCATCGCATCGCGTTGGTGCAGACATTTGGCGAGCATCCACATACGATGCGCGACACGATGGTCAATGCGGTCCGAAAAGCGGCGGCGGACGTGGCGCCGGAGGCGGTCGTCGAGGCCGAGGGCGCCCTGAGAAGCACATTCGAGCCCATGTTTTCCGTCGCCGTGTACGACAACCCGATGGACCCCGACAGCCTGCTAGGAAATACCGTCGTCGGCCTATCGAATCTCATGGTCGCGGCGAAACTGGGCTCGGCGACGTTGCTCGCGATTCCGGGCGATTTCGTGGCGACGCTCGCTACCCGCGTATTCAACAGGATGGACGCCTTCGGCGGGCTGGGGACGTACCTCGACGCCCTGCTGACCAATCAGCAGGAGGCGCGGGCCATCGCGACCCAATCCGGCTATGTCGTCGACGACGTCATCTTGAGTATTTACGGCGCCGAGCGCTTCACCGGCTTCAATACGGTCGGCCCCTACGCCACGCGCCTTCTGAGCGATGCGGTGACCCGGGTCTCGCTGCTCACCCCGCATACCAACGCCGCGCGCTGGGCCGTGCGCTCGGAGCTGATGGGGGCGATGGCCAGAAGTCGGGACCGGGTGCTCGCCGACCTGGATTTCGGCCTGGTATTGATGCGATACGGCATCACCGCCGCCGACTGGGATGCCTTTCGCACCGCCGTGCCCACGTGGTCGCCCGCCAAAGGCGTCGCGCTACTACGGCCGCTGGAGATTCTCGACACCGACCTGCCGAACAAAGACGAGCTGTTCCGAAAATTCTCCGCCTTCGTGATCGGCGAGTCCAAACGCATGGTGTTCGGCTCTAATCTGGAAGGCCTGACGCGCCTGAAAGGCACGACCAGACCCGACACCCTGCATGGCGCCATCCTCCACAGCTTCTCGTTGTTCAAGAATTTCCCGATCTCGTTGTTCCTGTCCTACGGCCGCCTGGCGCTCACCGAACCGGAAACCCGCTCACGCCTGAAATTCATCGGCGGACTGGGCGTTGGCATGACCGCCGTCGGCGCCCTGGCGACGCAACTGTACGAGATTGCCAAGGGTCGTGAGCCACTCCCGATGGACACCCCCGAGTTCTGGGGAAAAGCGCTGCTCAAAGGCGGCGCCCTGGGGCTGTGGGGCGATTTTCTGTGGGGCGGCGTCAATCAGTATGGCCAAGGCCCCGAGCAGGTGATCGGCGGCCCGCTCGCGACCTGGGCGGCGGACACCACGCAGCTCGCCTTCGGCGACATCTTCAAGTTCGCCGAAGCCATCGGCGGCCTCAGCGATTACGAGCTCAACATGCCCGCCAAAGCGGTGGAGTATGCGCGGCGCTATACGCCGGGTGCCAATATCTGGTTCGCGCGGCTGGCGCTGGAGCGCGTCGTCTTCGATCGGCTGTCCCTGCTCGCCGATCCCGGCGCCTACACCGAGCATCGGCGGCGCGAGGCGCGGCGCGCGAAGCGATACGGCAATCCCAGCTGGTGGCCGCCGATGGCCTCCGTCCACTGAGGATCACACGGAAGGACGCTACACGAAGGTGGGGTGTCGAAAGGCGTGGGGCGGCCCCGTCACGTGGGGTGGAGCCAAGTACAATAAATACATGTTCTCCCAGAAGGCATCCCCGAGACGCTGGCGGCGGTTCGCGTCGACTTTTATGCAGCCCTGGTTTTCGACGTTATAGAGCCCGGTATACGGGTCGTGTTCCACGTGCGGATAATAATCGAACAGCGCTCCCCGATCACTCCCATGCTGTTCCGAGCAAGCAACGTCCGTCAGATCCCGCAGCTTCGTCGCGACCTCATAGACGAGGTCGCGCGGCAGCATGAAGATCGGCCCCGGCGATCCCTCTGCGTAGGCCAAGAAATTCAGCGTAATGCGCCCATCGTCAAGGAGGGGTGCAGGCCCACCCATCCACTTGGCATAGGTCGAGACGATCGCGAAGACCACCAAGCGCAGGGGTAAATGATAGGGGCGCTTCTTGCGCGCGCTACCCCCCAGCGGCTGCTCGGGATCCCACTCGATCAGGCCCAGCGGGTGAAACAGCCCACCTGGCGCATAGGTGCGGAGCACCGTCTCGAGGTGCGCGCGGGTCTCATCCGGTGCAATATCCTCTTGGTAAAATTCGAGGTGACGGCGATACGACATCTCAATCGCATCAAGGTCGAACAAATTGACGCCATCGGTATCGCTCGACGTCAACGTATGGATGACCCACCCCAGAGGTGCAGGTCATTCTGGCAAAACAACCAATGCAAAAACCATAAGTTACCGAAATCCAGCGCGAGCGCGGAGTTCCGAGCGAGGTGCTGTCGGTACAGCTGAAAATGCGGCTGTAACACCGCTTGCTGGTCACCCTGATCGTTGAAAGTGCACGGGAATAGGAACCCCGAGAGCAATCCCAGATCCCAGACCGCTCGCTCCCACTGCGTCTCGGACAACAGTCTGGAGTGCTTCGTCTCCTCCTGCGACCGCCGCTCGACATCGAGGCAACGCATCATGCCCACCCAGGCATCCCGCGTGACGGGCTCGCCCCAGGTCATGCCGCCAGTGGCGTCCATCGCGTCCTCACACCGGCATAAGTATGGGTAGGATACATGTTCGCCGCCTTCTCCAAGTCCAGAAGGGAGATGAAATCCCAAGGCGATTCGGTTTCGTCGAACCGGGGACAAAACCCAACGCCAGCAATCTTATCGTCAGCGCCGCGTACGGCGCGCAGCAGCTGCGGCTCCCCTTCGCGCGGTAGCGGCGGCGGTGACGCTGGTCCATGGAGGATTCGGTAGCGCCGTATCTCGTTGATCTCGTACTCGACAAAGGGGAAGACCAAAGTTGTCCACGGGACCCGTCCCTGACGCCACCGGCTCAGCCACCACTGGAAGTATGCGTTGGGAAGGCTCCTGATGGCCCTGACGCTCCGGAGCAGCCAACCAGGAATCACCGCGTAGGGATCGATCACGGGGATCGGCGGCCCCCCGGGATTCGCCAAGTTCGGGACGGTGGGCACCTGTCCCATGCGCATCTGCTGGACGGTTGAGAATCGCGACATCCACACGCCGGAACGGCCATACGGACGAAACGGCCAAGGCGCCCTCGGCACGGGAAAGCGCAGGCGGCGGAGCGCCTGCAGGAATTGGAAGACGCGGCGGGGCATCGGAACCCTGGACACCGTGTAGGCCACGGCCTCCCACTCCAGGGGGACCAGCTCCGGCAGCATAATCAGCGCCGCCAGCGCCGCCACCGCAGGCACGGCGATCCCGATGACCATGATCAGGCGCCCCGTGCTGGCGCCGGCCCGGGGCCAGTCGTAGCCCTGCATCAAGCCCTGATGCGTTGCGTCGTGGATGCTCGTCGCCCCTTGCAAGTGCGGCAGCAACTCCGTCAGATAGCGCGCGCCGATGCCGAGGGAATCCCCGATCGATCCGGCGCCGCCGAGCAACCACGGGATCGGCACGCTGTCCTCGCGGCCGACGATCCCCTGCTCACGCAGGGTCGCGCACTGAAAGAGCAGCGCGAACCGAACTCGATCTCTCCGGGCTCCTCGATCTCGACTAACCGCTCGAACCGCAGCTCGCCGAAGCAACCGCCGGGGCGGTAGCACTCGAGGACGAAGGCCACGTAGCGATCGAGGTCGGCGTGGACCGGCAGCCCGAGCGCGGTAATTGCCCGCGCGAGCCGGTCCGATACCGCGCGGTCATCCGGCGCGCTGAGCTTGGCATTCAGGGCCTCGGCCCACAGCCAATTCTCTTGGCACAGATTCCAGTGCAGCAGCCACGCCAGCTCCGTATCGAAGCGACACGCCGGGTGCTCGATGCGCCGGTAACGGCGCACCAGCTCGCTTGCAACCGGCTCGCCGTCCGGTCCAGGTCGCACCAGCCCCGCGAACCGTGTGGTATCGGTCGCCGCACCGCCCGCGACGGCGTCACGGAACGCCGTCACGAGTTGCGATAGGGAAGGAGCCGCATCAAGCAGCGGCTCTTGGTAAAGGAATTTCACCAGTTCTCATATGGCGGTACGACGTAAACGCTTTGGCCGAGATTGCGGTTGTCGAAGCAATCACCCGGATCATGATCCTGCTCGTCCAAATACAACTGCTCCCAGGCCCATTCATACAGATGATGACGTCTCGTCATCACCGCGGCCAGATCGCCCCGCCCCGTGATCGCGTCTCGGAAATGATGCGTCTTATACAGCACATCGTCGCTGCAATACGCGACATAGGACGAGTAAAATATATTTGAATATTCATCGACCACCGTATGCCGCTTGAGATTTCGGACGAAACGGATTGCGATTTCCGGGTGCAATCCGAACACGTTTACTGGGCCGTGCGGGTGATCGATCAGCTCATCGATGGTCAGCTGATCGCGATCCAGCAGGCAATCGAGGATACTGACGGTCACGAGGCGTTTCGGCAGCTGTGGCGGCAATCGGAACGCCACGTTCTTCTGACCCGGGCCGGCGTCCCGAAAAAAGTCCAGGTCAATCAATCCGTTGTCGTAGCTGTCATAGATTGAGCGTGCGGATTTGCGTAACCGATCGATCGCATCCGCGTGGTCCATCCCGATCTCATCGGCCGCCGCCTTCAGATGGCTCATGCCCAGTTGGTCAATGACCATGTTTTCGGCGATCTCGGCGTTCAGGGCAATGCGATCCGCCTCGCGCAGCTCCGGATTGGACCGCTGCGCCCACGGCGGGAAAAGACAATAGAAAACGGTCTCCCACAGCCGGCTCGCCGGATTGGTCATGAGCAGCCAGTGTGTCCACCAGGCCCGGGCGCGCGGACTCGACGACGGCACCCGCAAATTGGCGTCGAGCGCGACGTACCGCTTGGCCAGTGGCGAGAACTCGCCCTTCTCAGGCTCGTAATACCCCAAACCCTCGAGTCGTCTCTGGGTCAGCGCGTCGCCGTCGGGCGTCGAGCCCTTCACCTGCACCCATCGCCAGAGCGTGGTATCGATCGCGTCGATCTCCGCTTTCCCGAACGGCTGGTCGATCGGTGTGGCGAGCAACAGATCGGCGGTGCACTCAAGGCGTCCCAGACCCATATCCCCCCTCGTCATCGTAGCGACCGGCGATATACAGCGATCGATTCACGCCCGGATCGTCGAAGTCGATGTCTTCGGCAAAGAACCCCCACAGGTCATCTTCGTGAAACGCTGCAATCGTCAGCATGCGATCTTGGAGGGGCATTATGATCGGCAGAGAGAGGTCGACCAAGCCCGACACGAGAATGTGCCCATCGCAGATCGCGTGCTCCATCACCGCGTCGACAAACGCCTTCAGGAAATAACCCTTCCCTTGAGTATGGGTGCGGGAGTCAATGCCTGACTGCTGGCCGATGATGGCGTCCCAGGCCGAGAGCAAGTCGAGCCGGAAGAGATGCGCGGGGCTGCCAGGCTCCCACAACGCCGCAATCGGCAGCGCGAGCATCTGCTGATCATGCCCCCGCAGTAGACCAAAGGCATGCATGGCGACAGTGGCGGCAAAGAGCTTTTGCGACAAATTCTTGGGCGGGCGCTCGCGCGGGCCGATCTCGAGCGGGGCGAAGCATCCGCCAGCCGCGTAGGACGCCTCGCAACACGCCATCTGGGCCGTGATGATCGTGCGGGCCTCGTCGCTGCGCAGCCAGTCGTTATCGCGCCCGCCGGACAGCTCCCGCGTGACGCGCTCGAGCCGGTCGTCCCGCCGGCCCTCCGCCACGACGGTGTTGACCGTCCACCACACCACGGGCGCCTGTCGGGCCGTGGCGAGGAGCCAATGATAGAACCACAGTTCCCCCCAATACCCATCGGTGACGACGGGCCGATGGTTCTCGCGCAACAGGCGCTCCCACCGCGTGAGCCGGTATTTGTTGATCGGCTGGCCATGCAGCTCGGCCTGCTCGAGGCACCCCAGCGCCCAGGCCCAGAACACCGTATCGTCGTCACCATAGATGCCAGTCAGCTCGGGCACCGACCAGGCCCCGTCGGGATCGATCGCGTGCAAGCCCTGCGAGCGCTTCCTAATCCGATGCACTATCCCGTAATGCAGCGCGCTTTTCGGCGCGATCCGCGCGAGCGGATGGGGCTCCCCGGTGACCGGCGCTGGCCGCAAGGCGTATGCGGAAAAGTCCAGGCCGGTCGGCTCGGTGGCAGCGTGATCGGTGTTAGAGGCCATAGCACTGCGCTAAATCGGCCGGTGTCGCCGCCAGCAATGGCGCGAAGCCGTCCGGCGGCAACATCTGGCTGAGCGCATAGTCCGAGACCTGGATATAGAACGTGTCACGCCCAAAGGGGGTATGCCCTAATTGGAGATAGGACCTGCCACGCACTTGTTGGTCCGGGTCGATCTGCTTGTCCGCCGCCAGGCAGCTATAGGCCCACAACAGCGGCCGGTGCGCCAGCAGCTGATCGATGGTCACGCCGAAGAGCCGGCCCGGCGAGGCTTCGCGGCCGACGATCTCGGCGAACGACAGGGATGGCTCACCTCCCCCCTCGAGTTGGCGCTCGAGCATGTCGCAGAGAAAGTATCCCAGCATCCAGCCATCGACCGGCCGCGTGCTGCCCGGTGCATCGAGGTAGGACACCGTCTCGATCAGGTCGAGCACCGTCTGCACGACATCTCGGACATAGGCGTTAGTCGCGAACAGGGTCGTCTGCGCCTGGAACCGCTGGCTCATCATCTCGCGCAGCATCTCAATCAGCTCGGCGTGCGGCTGATCTCGCCCGGAAAACTCGTTCAATAAGGCATACGGTACCGGATTCTCATCGCGCGTCCCCAGCTGCCAGAGATACCACCATCCGGCGCAGGGATCGACGTCGCGGATGAGCGCACAGGGTTGCCGCGCCACGGCCACCACGAGCGGGTCGAGACCCACCTCCAGCTGTTGCAGTTCCTCCGGCTTTTTCCCGCCCAACGCGGCCGTCACCCAGTCATTAAGGCTGCGGGTCGCGAGGAATCCCAGCGCCCAGGCCCAATAGGGCGCCGTCTCATGGCGCACGTACTCCGTCAGCGCCCGCAAGCTGGTGGAATCCGTCCGCCGCGCCCGCTCCCAGATGAAGCGCTCGAGGCGATACAGGTGCTCCGCCCCGAAGCGCTGCGGCGCGTCCCGGCAGAGCCCCCAACCGAAGTGCGCAATCAGGGGATGTAACGGCATGATTGGCGCGTTCATCCGGTCATTATGTCAGCCGCTTCGCGAACAAGGCAATCCGTCCACCGCGACCGGGACAGTGCTCAAGAGCTCATCGCGCACCCCGAGCAAGCGGCCGATCTGCCGGTCCACGAGCTTCAACAACGCCCGGCGCTGCGCGTCGGACAACTGGTGGCACCGTTCGGGCTGCGCCGCTATTTCACCTCTGCTCACGCAGAGCGCCGCCTCGAGGCGTGCGGAAAATGTCTCGACATTCACAGCGGCGCCATCGAGAGATCGAGCGGCGTCGGCGCGGGCGCTCGGGGCGGCGTGGGCAGGTCATCCAGGCGTACAATATAACGTTGAAAATGCCCCATCCCATCTTGCACGCCGGTCGTCAAATCCATCCCGTCCATTTGCACCAGGTACTCCCCCCCGCCGATCAGCTGGAATTGCGCAAACCGGCGCAGCTGCGCCAGTGTTGCAACCTCGCCGTTCAGGTAGCGCGGCATCCCGGCAGGGTTGAGCCGCGCCCACTCCTGCTCGCCGGCGTTATCGAGCCAGGCCTCGACGCGCTCCTCGTCGACGCCGGTCGGCAAGACGGTCTCCTGACCATTGATAGTTGCGAGCACGGAACTTTGATCTGTGCCTCCAAGCACAGCGTTGAGGGAGCGCTCGACGGCGGCGCGATTCAGTCCCGGCCGACCACGCCGCGACTGCGTTTCGACATAATGCGCCAGGGTGCTATCGACAATGGTGTTCCAACTATCCTCGCCCATGCCGCCGACCAGGCGCCGGATGCGCTCGCCCCAGCCATCCACGAGCTCGCGCCGCGTGAAGCCGTAGACACGCATCACATCCTGGTTTTCGTCGAGATGCACCATGCCGCGCACGATGTCCTGCGCAACACTCTGCGCCCCGGCCGCCATGAGGGCCGCGCTGTGAGCGTAAACCGCCCCATCCAGGCCCAGCTGCTCGTAGGCCTGCTCCGCGACATCCTCGCCCAGCTGCGCCAGGTCTCCCATCGCCTTTAAGCGATCGGCGATCGCACCGTCGACGAAGGCCGCGCGGAAATCGTTGACCTCATGCGGCTCGAGCGGTGGGATGTCGGTGACCGGCACGCCCAGCTGGCCGGCCAGCGCCTGCACGACGTCGCGGCGTTGCCGCATGCCGTCGGATAATGGTGGGACCTCGAGCAATCCTGAAGATCGCGCCCATCCAATAGGGTTTTTTTTAGCGCGTCACCCACTTTGTCCGCCATGCGCTCTAGGAACTGGACATCCCCGAGCGCATAGCGCTCATGCACTGAGGCCAACCGCTCGGCCATGAAATCATGGACTTCCTGGACGGTCCGTGCTGTGCCGTCACGTGCGTAGAAGACGGAACGGTTCGCCTCCGCGGCGTCCGGCAGCAGCGGCGCCGCGGCGACATCATCGTGCGTGGTGACGTGGGTCAAAAATCTCGCGGCGGCGCCGGCCCCCAAGAAATGTGCGAAATAAAGATCCAGGTCATTGATCTCGCGTCCGAGCCGCCGCTGCAAGATGCGTCCATTCTCGCGCGCCAGCAAAGCGGCGCCCTTCGCCGCCGATTCCGGCTGGTTGCGCAAGGCGAGCTGCTGTTCGCGCGTCATCCCCGCCGTCGCCCCGAGGGCCGGGCCGTACCGTTCCAGCAAATTCAGCCAGGTCTGGTCGGTGAATTGGAAGATGCCACTGGCACTCGAGGTTTTTGCCTTGACCGCGTAATCCTTCCCACCGCCGGACTCGAGCTGCACCGTTCCGAGGAGGAACGACAGCGGCACGCCGGCCACGTCATTGGCGGCAGCGACAATCGCACCTTTTACCCGCGCGTCGAGGCGAGACGCGTCGATGTAGTCCGACCTCAGCCGAGATGCCGACAGACGAATCTCTTCCGGGTTGCGGCCCAGAAATCGGCGCAACAGCTGTTGATTGCGACTGGCGCGCGCCAGCCGGTCCTCATGGGCGGCATGCCCAGACAACGCGACTTGCTCCTGAGCCGCCCCGAACAGCTCCGGCGTCACCGGCAGGAGCTCGTCGTTCATGCGTTCGATCGACTGCACCGCCGCGTGCGCCGCACCGTTGTGTCTGCGCCGCAGTGACGCCCGCCGCGCCAGAATATCCTCGCGGATATCGCTGAAGGTTTTGGGAGTTAGCTGCTGGTACCAGTCGCCCTGCTCGATCTCGATCAGAATCGAGTCGAGCACATCGGGGTTACTCGCCTGCTCGATCCGGCCGGCGAAACGACTGGCAATCAATTGCTGCCGCAGGGCGCTTTGCGCCGCCGTGCTATCCAGCTCGGGGTGCGCCGCGAGGCTTTCCAGGCCCACGGCCAGCCGGTCCTCATAGGCGGACGGGTCCAACCTGACCTGATTGGTCAGGGCATTCAGCGCTTGCGAGAACTGTTGCTCCGCCTCGTTCCGCCGCAACTCCCGCGCCCGCACCGCCACGCCGGAGAGCGAGGAGACCATGCGGCCCGCGAGATACTCATGCAGCTGGACCCGCACCTCATCGTCCGCGATATCTTGCGTCTGCGTCTCCATCCAGGCGTACCAGCCGTCGCGCGTGCGCTGGTACAGATCCGACCCATCCGGCGCCGCCTGCTCCTCGATCTCCATCAGCAACGGCGTCGGATCGGCGGCGACCTTGCGATTCGCCAGCTCCTCGCGTCGCGCACGCATTTGCTCCTCGGCTTGCTCCCTGCGTACCAGCACATCCAGCCTGCTCAGCGCCTCGGAGAGCCCACGCAAGCCCTGCGCGGCTGGGCTGCCAGCGTACGAGCGGACATTGAAATCGCCGATCTGGGCGATCCGAGGGTCAACGGTCGGCGGGACGATCTTGGCCATCTCAGGTCGGCAGGCGCCCCGCCGTTGCTGGCGCCGATGAGGCGACCGCCGAACCAACCGCCGCCGCAGCGCCATAGAAACCGACCGCGGATGAGCCGATGCCGAACAGCGCCCCCGTTTTTGCGCTCTGGGCCTGGCGCACTCGGCTGCGCTGCGCCATCAGGGCGATGCGGTCACGAAAGGTCTGTGAATCTCGCTCGCGCTCCATCCAGAGCACATCCTTCTCCATGTTCTGCGCTGATTCGGCCAGTGACAGCAATGGCGAGCCGGCCAGCTGCAAGCCGCTGAGCCCGTAGGAGGCGCGGATATTCGCCAGGGCGATGCGGTTCTGCCGGCGCCGCTGCTTGATCCGGGCGTCCATCACGCTCATGTCGTGCCGCTGCTGCTCTTGCTTTAGGCGCAGCACTCGACGCTGCTCCGTCGCCGCTTGCCGCGCTTGCTGATATTGCATCACCGACGACGCGACGCCGAAAACCGCGCTCGCGACCGCCGCTGCTGCAACTGCGCTCATGAGAGGGTCTTCCAATAGATGGTATAGCCGTCCGGCGTGGCGTTGATGATGTCGCTCCAGCGGTAGTGCCCTGCTGGCTCGGCCCACGCCACGAGCTCGAGGTTGTTCATGCCGCTCCACTGCCGGGCGATGGCGTCTAGCGGCCCATCCCCGTCGAGCCCGCACCAGCCGAGCATGGCCATCAGGCGGTGATGCGCCGGAAAGGCGTTGGAAACGGGCGTCCAGACGCCCTTGAGTTCAGCGGGGGCGACGTACTCCAGGGCCCTCAGGATGCGATAGACGCGGATGAAATGGCGTCCTGACGTCGGACTGAACAGCGCCCAGACCATCGCCACGTCGCCGGCGAGGTGAGCGAATCGAACCGGCTTGACGGCGCCGCAACAGACGATGCATTCCCCGCGCCTATCGCTTGGGCGCACCCTGGCGGCGCTGGATCGCTCGGCGATAGGCGCGGGGCCAGCCGCACGCCCGCCGGGCGCCGCGTCAACCCAGAGCGAGTAGCTGCAGAGGCTGTCCCGGCAGATGAAATCATGGTCCTCCTCGGTCATGAGGACCTCATACTCCTCCTGTTGGGACGGCTGCGGTCGGAACGCGTTCAGGTCATCGTAGCGGAACGTCTCGATTCTGATCACCGGCCGTCTCATAACTGCGGATGGATCGCCACGATGTTAAACGGGTATGGCTGCGTTTGGCGCAGCGAGATCACCACCAGTTTCCCCCAACCCCCATTGATCACCTTCGGCCCGATCATTCCAGAGACCATGTCGACGTCCCAGTCGTTATGAACTGTGGCGTCCTCGAAACGCGCATCATGCGCATGCGCTTCGCTAGAGACCAACGAACTCCATGAAATGATGGCGTTATTATAGCCGTAGTCGAGTTCACCGATCTCGCCGTACGCCGAGCACCAGAGCTCCAGGACGACATTGTTCACCTGCTGGGGCTCGATCGACCGCTCAAGCTGATTCAATGGAGCCGTCAGATCCGACGTCATCATTTCGGATACAAAAGGGAACCCGATGACAAGATGATTCGTGTTGGTGTCGGTTATGGTCCTAGGCTCTCTGTCCTCATTCAAGCTGGCTATTGGCCCCAGCTTTCCGAGCTCATTCACCTTCCCGGTGTAGGGCACTTTGAAAAATAGGTATTTTCGCCACCCAGCCGACTCTAACCCATTGATTATTCAAGCCCCGAATTTGCGAAAACTGTATTTTTCAAGGTGCCCTGTAGTTGATCCCATTCCCGTAGCAGGTGACCTGCGCGCCAGGGAGCCACCATAATCCCGAGACAGTCAGATTCAACCCGGACCCGGACACCTCGATCAGGCCATTGAACCAGACCCGTTCGGGCGTGCTGCCGGCAATCCGGGTATTCCGCGTGGCGTCCCCCTCGATCAGGCGGCCGCTATCGACGTAATGCGCATACCGCTCCTTCGTGCGCCCGCTTCCCGACTGCGTGGGGGTGTCGGACTCGGCAACCCCCTCCAGGCTGAACCCATGCGTCCAGGCCGGTAGCAGGCGCTCGAGGGTGCGAAAGGTCCGCTCCTCCAGCGTCCGCTCCACGATCATGAACAGGCTGTCGTCCGCGTGATGCGGCAGCACGCAAATATCCCTGACCTTGCCGTTCCCGCCGATCGTATGATGATGCCAGCCGACGACACGCTCATCACGATCGTAGGTCATTGCTGACAGCGCCCCACTCTCGTGCAGGACCCAGACGATCTTGTGATGACTATCGTACTGTATTTTGATAAATCGATCGCTGGCGCCGAAATGCTCACTGAATGAAGACAGTGAGTAGATCGCATAGGAATTGGCGCTCGCATCGTACACCAGCTCGTAGAGTCTGGTCCGTGATCGATCGATGAAGATGATCTGCTCGTTGATGAGCACGATATCGCAAATCGAGGTGCCGATCGTGCTCATCCGATCGGCGATAATATTCGTCCCGCTCAAGATCTCTGACAACTTCACGCGCTTGATCAGCCAAATGCCATGACTCGTCCCCAGCACTAGGTTGCCGCCAAGCTCCACGATCCAACGCGGGAAGATATGCTCGCGCGAGAGGATTTTGATATAGATCCCCGTTTCGTCCGTGACGTCGCCTGATCCGACGCTATTGCCACTCCTGAGCCTGAACTTCGCGTAATGATTGACATGGCTACCGCAGACCACTGCGCCGTCAGTGGCCGTCTCGCCGATCATGATGAAGCGATTGTGAAAAAAGGTGCCGGCGATCGGATTGTTATTCCCCCTCCAAATCATATCCGAGGACTCGTTCGATAGGCCGGTCATATCCTTGGCTGACGTATACTCATGGGTGGATTCGGCGATGCTGAACTCATTCTCGGCATTACGCACGAGCTTCCTGACCGCCTTGGTCTTGGAGAAGAGATAGAGCGTATCGACGGCCTGTACGGCCCGGAGCGTCGACAACTCCTCTTGGGCATAAGGTGATACGAGCTCTTTGAGTGGGTGGACTTGGCCGGCGCTATCGACCGCTTCGGTCGTGATGAGTCTGGAGGCGGTCATTAGCGCTATCATGACGCGTGCGGGCCCACTCGCACTTGACATGCCGGTGACTCTCCCCACCTGGCCATTCAGTCCCAGACTGGCCGGAAATCCACTCGATATCACCGCACGCTTCGCCCCCAGCGCAACCGCATTTTCTACTTCAGACTGTTTTGATGTAGCGGCGATCTTTAAGACGACCTCGTATTTGAAGTAAGCGGGGGTTTTCCGCGCGCCAGTACCATCATAGGTGTGCGCGCTGATACTTAGGACCGCTATTGCGCCGAACGGGGACTCCGTCTGATAGCCATCCTGATCGATGAAGCGGATACCGTGATCGGCTGAGCTGATCTCGACGAGCAGCGAGTCGTCGGCGCTGGAGGCGAAGGGAATTAAGATGCTCTTGGCGCCGCGGCACAGCACGCTAATGAACTGCGTTCCGCTGCGGCGCCGCAGCGGAACGCGCGGCGAGATGATGAAGTTGTCGGCTTTACGCAGCGTCTTCGCGTACTGACTCCAGTCGGTGCGGCCGAAGAGGAGGGGGAGATCTCGCCGGCCGCGCCGGACCGAAAGGAAATATCCACCATGACGCTACAAATTGGGGTCCAGCCAACTCGTCCCCCACCGCGCTGGTGCCGTCTCCGCCACCGACACGCTGCTGCGCAGCACCCCGTCCTCCCTGACGGCCCGGCTCAGGGCCTCCGCGTAATCACGCTGAATGTCATTGCGCGAGAGACCCGTCTGCGCCACGACGCGGTACATCTCAAGCGCGATCCGCCAGCCGATCAGGTCGCGAAAACTGGGGATCCAGTCCGCCACATCCGCCATACGGATATACGTGATCGTCTTCGGCTGTTCGTGCGCATAGATGTATGCGCCGGTCACCTCGAGACTCGAATCCTCGGAAGGCAGGCGAATGAAATCCTGCGGCCGGTTATAGCGGTACGCGAAAGCGTCGGCGCGGTCGTTCGCGTCCGGCGCCAGGGTCAGCTCCGCGCGCCGCATCGCGAAGGACCAGGGGAACCGCGAGAGCTCGGAGCATACCCAGTCCGTATAGTGGGTGGTGAGCAGCGTGCGCACAATGCCCTCACGCGAGAACTCGACCGCCGATGCGCCGAGCTTGATGAGCGCGGCGTTGCAGACCTTTCGCTCATCCGCGGTCAGCTCGGAGGCGTTGGTCATACCGGATCAATCGAGCCGGAGCCCGGACAGGACCACGCCGATCTCCGTATTGCCCCACGCCATCCGCGTGGGGTCCGCCGGATCGATGCGCGGTCTGATGATCAAAAAGGCGTCGAATGGTCGCGGATTCTCCCCTCGGTTTATCACGACGAAGCCGTTCGGCGCTGTCGGTGCGAGGATCCGTTCCTCGGTGAGTTTGCGTAGGCTTTTAATTTTCAGCAGGGCTTGATCATGACCAGCCTTATTCTCGATCATGATTGTGATCTCGGCATCCAGCCCCGATGGCGCGTTCTGCACTTCCAGAACGCTCAGTGAAGGAATAAAGCCGATCGCCGTTCGGGGGAAGGTATGCAGGGTCAACCCAAGCGCGCGCCTTGCCTCCTGCTCGCTCTGCGCCGGCCTGATCCGTGCGGCATAGGTAAATAAGCTGCCGCTCAGCTGCTCGACGAGCAGGCCCTCGTCGAACTTGATGGGCACCTTGCAAAATAGCCTGCCTAGCAGGCTAACTGCGGGAAAACTCGGGCCAGTCCAAAGATAAACGCTCAGATGATGGGGGAAGCATGGGCCAGCGCAGCTTCTTTGACATAGAGAACCGGTTACAGCGTATCAGCAAGTTAGGCGACCCGTTG
>Ga0209367_1004343_pt1 | contig 19528 bp, 9 predicted proteins | sample WorMetLIZISLAND2_FD_187412 | JGI IMG/M metagenome (GOLD analysis project Ga0209367, IMG submission 187412) | Marine gutless worms symbiont microbial communities from Max Planck institute for Marine Microbiology, Germany - Olavius geniculatus... ...
GCGACACAAGTCTATATCATTCACAAGGTGGCGCCACGCTACTATCGTTATGCGATCCAGATAGAGAATTTGGTATGTATATTAACTTAGCGTGAACACCCCAATTTTCAGCTAAACTACTGAACCGGAACTGCTATAGGCTTTTGTGTGTCTGGTGAGCATTAGCTCAAATTTCTTGTACTCGTACTCACCAGATGGTGTGACCTGTCTCGCTCAGCCAATGCCGTTTTGGCTGAAAATCGCAAATTTTTCCCACCCCCCTCTCATTTAGTGCCCTCGTCCGGGGTGACCCCCTTTGAATTTATGGAAAAGCTTTACGATTCCTGAAACTAGAGTCTTCCGGCAGGCAGCCGACGCTGAAGATTTGGTGATCCTAGCTTGTCACCGTTTTAGACTGATCCACACATGTGACAGACAGATGGACAGACAGAATTGCGATGGCTAAAATGCGCTACCGCAGTAGTTGCTGTTGAGCATAAAAAGCAGCTAAAAGCTTACCTCAACTACTCCCAAGCTGTACAGTACCGACATAAGCCTCTTGACTGCAGAAGTAGTATTGTTTGGCAGCTGAAGTCGTGTACAGAGATCATCTAATTCTGAGTCGTCTTGAGCCATAAGATGCTCTCTACGAACAGTGCATAAAAACCATACCCATGGTAAATCCTGCATTTCTGTAACATTCTTGCAAATTTATGTACCTCATACGATGGTAACACAAGTTTTAATGCGCAGTGGCATCAAAAGTAGCAGAGAAACAGTAGATTTTTGAAAGGTATTTAAGAGCGTCAATAAAGAATAAATTGTGTCTCTCAGACAGTCAGGCAATTTATTCACACTACTGAGTACTAAACATATTCATTAAAATAAATAAATAAATTGCCAGTTGCAATGATGAAACAGAACAACAGCACTGAACAAAATCATCAAGAGCCTGCAAAGTACTGCAATACAATACAAAAAATTTATGTAGCACAGTGACACTACCGGGTAGAAGTTTCTAATGCACTGTACATCAAAGATAGCACAGAAAGAGGAAATTTTTAGCAGTATTTTACAGTTTCAATAAAAACAGTCGATAGCCGTATCTCACAGAGAGTCGGGCAATTTATCCAAACACTAGACCCAGACACCGAAAAAAGTGGGCACTGTAGCCTGAGGACTTCAAAATGGAAAAGCCAACTGAATGATGATTGAGGATCTGCTACTTCGGAATATGTGCCAACTTCAGTATGTTGAAGGCACCAGCACGGTATGGTAGATACGTGATGGTGGACTGGTGCAGATGTAGGATAAAAACAAGTGCTTTGACATGTTAAAAAGAGCTATGTAAATGAGAGGGATTGCAACTCCCAGTTCACTGCAGTGTTGCAGCAGAGTACCTCGACTGTCTTGATTGTCTGCCATTCTGGGGTACGGCTAAAAAGCGAAATGCGGATCTGCAGATGTCGGACGATGGTAAAATGTGGATCGGCGAATGTGTGGATATGCGGATGTCACAACAATGTTAAGGTCAGGGTTAGGGATGAAGTAAAGTTTGGGGTTAAAATTAGGGTTAGGGATAGAAATAGGGTTATAAGATGGTTAAACTAATAAATTCACAGCTTAATTACAACGTTACCTGTTGCGACGTCCGCAGATCCTCACAGCCACTTTTTACCCATAGCCAAAAATGTCGCAACAAGTAACTCTGTAACTAAGCTGTAATTTATTTGTTTAACCATCTTTTAACCCTATTCCTAACACTATCTTTTATCCCTAACCCAACTTTTAACCCTAATCTTAACCCTAGATCCCTAACCCTGTTGCAACATTCACAGATCCGCACATCCACTTTTTACTGCCAAACACATAGCTCAGTCAGATACACTGCAGTGTCAATTTGTTCAAGATATTTCACCTTCTACCAAAAAACTACAAATATGCACATATATAAATGCAGATGATGACAGGCCATGAAAAAGTATGCCAGTTTGTCTATCTCTGCAGGCTCACTTGTAAAACCACTGTTCCCAATGTCTATAAACAACTAATCATCAAAATCAAGCAACTAAAAGATGAAAACAATAAAATACACAAAATATTAGTGCTATGGTCAGTTTGGCAAACTGAAATATTAGTGACCAAAATTACTACTGTCAGTTCGCCGAACTGAGTCGAAAGAATCCGAATTTACTAAAAGCAGAACTTTGGCGATCTGAAGTGCAGCTAATTGGACTACTAAAATCAGTTCAGCTGCATTGCTGTTAATTTCACACCGCCACCAGTACTGCATTAGAGATGGTAAGATTCACTAATTCTAAAGTAAAAAAAATATTAGAAGGACCTTTAATTCCGAGTTCTAGTAAACTCCTTGTTACCAGCACTGTCTGCTGAGATGAAATCTGCACAGGTAAAGAGTGACGCGATCTACTATGACTTGTGCAGAGCGACGCTCCTTCTTTATACAAGATGGACTGTAAAAATGATTCAGCATTACAATTCTTATTCATATCACTTCAAAATACTGAGAGGTCAAAAACCTTTCAGTTTACTCTGAGCGCGACAATGGCAGAACTGGACCATAATGGCTTGCTCGTGAAGTTTCAGCATGGACCTAAAATCTTACTGCACAACTTAGATTTATTAGTCCGCCCGAAAACGATAGTTTTCGGAAGGACTTCTGTTTTGCTGTGGTTTTCTTTCCTTTTTTTCGCCGCGTAATCTCCGAGCTCCGTCGGCCGATCGGCGAGAAATTTTGCATGATGCTCGGTGCTGCGTTCAATTTCATAATCCCGGTCCAAAATTTTGAAGGAGCCTCCCCAAAAAATTTTTAGGGGCCAAAAACATGCAAAATTTGGCCCGATTTCGGTCGACTTCGAAGTTTGGCAGTGAATATCTCCGGACCGGATGAAGATATTCAAAATCGGTGAGTTACTCGTTTGACAGCGATTCCTCCTGCGTTAGGCGAAACAAGTCCGGTGAAGATCGGTCCAGTAACCTTGGAGATCTAGATGTGAGTTTGCAATTTTTTTGGAAGAACATATTTCGACCCTAGGGGGTGCTGCGCCCCCAAATTTTTACATGCGCTGAGAATGACCAATTGGCTTAATACAGTTAATTTCGCGTTGAATAAAAATAATTGTGTGAACTTCAGTCCACTAACATCAGAGATTACGCGGCTCATGTTTACCTACCAAAATCAAATTTTTCAGAAGGCCATATTTCGACCCCTAGGGGGTGCTGCGCCCCCAAATTTTTACACGTGCTAGAGAATGACCAAGACTTACTAACGCACCTCCCACCGGGGACGGGGGCCCCCCTTACAACTTTTTCAAAAGGGGGTCAAAAATCGGCTTAAAATGTAGCGTATTAGCCGCGAGAACTTTGGAACCAAAGGGAGTAGCTTCATGAAACTTTGCCACGTGACGTGCTGCTACATGGGGGTGATAACGAGGGTACAACTTTTAGGGGGCACCGCCCCTTAAAATTTGGGAGTGCAAAAAACGTGCAAAATTTAGTACGTTTTACGACAACTTTCGAGTTTGACCGCTAATATCTCTGAAATGAATAGAGATATCGACAAGCGGTAAACGACGTTATCAAACAGAGTTAATTCCGCGTTGAATAAAAAAAATTTCGTGAACTTTGGTCCACTAACACCAGAGATTACGCGGCTAATGTTTACCTACCCAAATCAAATTTTTCGGAAGACCATACTTTGGCCCCTATGGGGTGCTGTGCCCCCAAATTTTTACAGGCGTTAGAAAATGACCAAGTTTTACTAGCGCACCCCTCATCGGGGACGGGGGCCTCCTTTACATTTTTTTCAAAAACTGATGAAAAATTGGCTTAAAATGTAGCGTATTAGCCGCGAGAACTTTGAAGCCAGGGGGAGTAGCTTTATTAAACTTTGCCACGTGACGTGCTGCTAGATGGGGGTGATAACGCGGGTGCAACTTTTGGAGGTCACCGCCCCCTTAAAATTTGGGAGGGCAAAAAACGTCCAAAATTTAGTACGTTTTACGACAATTTTCGAGTTTGACTGCAAATATCTCTAGAACGAATAGAGCCATCGACAAGCGGTAAAAAGCGTTATCAAGTACAATTAATACTGCGTTGAATAAAAAAAATTTGGTGAACTTTGGTCCACTAACACCAGAGATTACGCGGCTAATGTTTACCCACCCTAAGTCAATAGTGCGCGTTTTGCGTATGCTAATGCATTTCTGTGCGGGCCACGTGACTTTGCTACCGGGGGAATTTCACCCCTCAAAATTTCTCCCCCAATCAGACTTAGGGCGCCGGGCGGACTCACGTTGGGCTTTGCCCCAAATTTCTAGTTTTTTTTGTTATCAGCGTTTGCGTTTTGGATAGGTTTTCTCTGAGCTTGTAAGTCACTGGTGACTTTGTGCAGATTTAAGTGATTGTACTAGATACTAGATACGACACTGCTGGAGTGGGTAAGCGAGTACGCAGTACGAACTTATACTACTCCAGACGGTGACGTATCGTACACAAGCCACGCTTAGATGCATGGCATAGACTACACCGTCGTTTGGTTTATGACGCGCGACTGCAGTTGAGATTTGTGAAAACAGTACCAGTGCCGACTAAGCGCGGTTTAAGTGGTTTAACGTGATTGATATGCTGACTGATTGACTAAAGCACTGACTGCACGTGTCGGTTCGTGTCCAGGTAACGTGTACGGCCAGTGCGACGTCGTCGGCGTTCGTCGTCCGCTGCTGCTTGGTCAAGGTTCGCGCGTTCGTTCCAGCAGCAAGCACTATCAGACGTTGCCATCATCTCGACTTCATCACCCGCTACAGGATGATGATGTACTCAAGCTGCGCCAGTCACCGAGACCCACCGCGACCCAGTGCGTCACGGACCGCCGACGAGTTGCTGCTCACACCGGAAACAGTTATGGCGGAAGACTTGCTTCCGAGGACCGCGACGATGAGAGATGCAACGAGCGGCGACGTCAGCAGATGTATGCCGCGTCCAGTGCAAACTTATTGTCATCGAGCGCTGAGCAGGACAGCTGCAGCGACCTGTTTGGAAGCCTTCACCGTGCCGGTCTGTCACTCCAAGAACTGCCCGACACCCACTTATGACGTCACTTCTGTTGCAATTCCCTCACCGTTGCAATAGTCAAGTATAGGTCCTACCTATATGCGGGGACGTATTCAGAAATCTGAAGGGAGCAGGTGTAAACAAATTAACATAACAAACAAACGCTTTCTTTCTTATGATCAATTTTTCTCTGTTCATAATTTTGTATTTACTTTCAAAGGACGGTAGGCGTTTGGGTCCTCTAAATACACCATTGCTCATGACTTTACAGTTTTTTGTGTTTTAAAAATCAGACTGTATAATCGAAACATTTCCACTGGTGCTTCTTGGTTGCTGACATGCGAAACTGCTGTTTCTAATTGTTAATATCGCTGCATTATTTGCGGACCGTTGTTGTTACGCTGTTGAGAAGTTTACGAGTGAATACTGCTTCGAGTTTTCAGTACATCTTTGTTTATTTATCAACGTTTTTTTATTCGTAGAACTCAGCAAGCAAAAATCTATTTGCACAATCTAATGGTAGCCACGAAAAAAGAAACGAGATGTCAGGAAACGACGAAAGTAATAATGTTCTAACTCATTATTACGATAATCACGAAACTTATCGCAGGGAAACCTCCATTGATACTAACATCTGGAATTTCTAAAGTTTGAGGGTTTGTAATCGAACCTTGCTTAACGTTTTGACGCTGGAGAGTATTTTCGCTCGACTTCTAATTTTCGTTTTAATGTTGTTTGTTTTAGTTCGAGGACTTTTTGAAAGTTGTTACTATTTTTGTCATGCAAAGTTATTTTGGTTTTAGTCTAGTTATGATGCACAACGGCAAATCATTTTCGTTCTCATTTTCGTTTTCTTTTTCGTGTACAAATGCAACACTGCCATGTAGCAAACAAACTTTGCAATAAAGTGATCGTTAAAAGATTTCATCATGCAAAGAACTCATCTCTACACTACTTTGTGAATTATCGTCAGATATAGAATAAGTGAGTTACAAAGTAACACTCAGTAGTGAAATGCTGACCGTATATATTACAGCGCGTTTAAGATGTGACGGGATTTTTAACAATAAGTGTTTTTTTTAAATTTACCACTATTTGGCTAGTGCAAGAATTTTGAAAATCGGTCAATATTTGATGCAGTTACGAATGTACGAATGTCAGGGGCTTACATTTTTTATGGGCCATCCTGTGGATGCGGCCTCAGCACGAGATGCTCTCGGTGGTGACGATTGATGACTGTCAACGTTGTGAATATTTATGAAGAGTTTCCCACGGCGGATGCTCGGTACGATTGTTACAGCGACTGTCGATTTCCAGCGCCGTTTCCCCGCGTGCTGTTAGCTGCCAGTGCAGCTGGCGGCGCTGGTACAAACGCGTATAGTTTTCAGCCCTGCAGACGGTGTCCAAATTGGTCAACTTGTCGCCGACTTGTCGGCATGACAACCAAACCGTATGCCGTCATTACTGTCGGCGACCTGGCACACTTTTTAAGCTTTAAGTTCTCTAGCGTGCAAGGGTTACTATAGTGCCAACACAGCGGACACATGCTTAAAACGAGCACTGAACTGAAGACGTTCCTGTTTCAATGAGTGGCGTATTGTTACAGACGACCACCCCTCGGCATCTCGCGACACACTGCACCCCAGTCTCCGCGACTGCTTCAAGACATCATTTTCGTTCTGCTGTCAGTCATCAGTTTGTTGTGCCGTCTTACCGACTGATTTCCTACGGACGTCAGTCTTTCTCTGTCGCCGACCCGATGACACGGTGAAAGTCCCGACTCCGATGACACGATGAAACATCTTGCTCACGTCATCTCTGTTTTTGAACGACTACTAAAATCATTTCCATTTTTTAAAGTACTAATAAATGCTGTGCATTGGGGTTTTCTGGCATTGATGTGCTATATAAATTTACGTTTTACTTACTTCCTTACTTACTTACTTACTTACGCAGGCCTACAGTTTATTTGTTGACATCATGACAGCAGAATAGACAGTACAGCATGACATCAAAAAACACCAAGGCAGATGAAGTGGACACTAACAAGTGCCCTGCCCAACTGCAAAAAAAGCAGGAAAAAAAACAGAAAAAATACATGTACCATGACGCGACTGATGAAAATTTATAAAATCTTTTGAAAGTTGCAACACTTGGAGACTGTACAATGTGAGATGACAGTGTATTCCAGGTATTGATAACATTCGTAGTTGTTATCCTTTCTAAGTGTAATAGCACACGTATTGCTTTGAAATTTTAAAATTCGAAAGAAATGGCTGGAGTCGATAATGAAAAGTAGCGCATGCCCAGCAGACATTTGGACGTCGTATAGAAATGTGAAAGCCAGTCATTTGTCGACATGTTCGTCGTAGACTTAATAGTAGATGCACCGAACACGTTGATGATGATGATGATGATGATGATGATGATGAGAATGTTGAGACGTGGCTCAGTAGCACGTTGTCGACGTTAGACGTATAAAAACTGGTTCGTCCGTCGTGAAGTAGGCTACTATTAGACTGTAGTCTAATGTAGTCATCAGCCGCAACAATTCTGACAGCGTATAACGACGCAAGTTGATGGAAAACCTAGCATTCTTGATCATTTATTTACTTCATTTTAGAACAATTTACATCTCAACATATACTACACTGTATCCGGTAAAAAAAGAATACCCCTAAACATTGTACAACAGAAATGCTAAATCTGAACAAATTCGAATAGAATTTTATACTCTTAATTTCCAATAGATTTCTAAATCGATCGCCAAATTTCGTTGAAAAATTTTGTTTCTTAGTGGAATTATTAATAATTGAATATCGATAACAAATGATCTCCGTTACCTATATGGCGTTACATAGCCTACTGCTGGCGTTACATAGCCTACTGCAGTCACTCGATCGAAAGTGACGTATGTTGATGCAGTCAACGTAAACAATAACAAAGTAGTATTTTTGCAGACTATCGTGTTTTAATTAAATTGTTGAGAGAACGGAAAGTGTATGGTGCTAAAACAATTTATCTCAAAATTTCCCAGCAATACGTGGACACTTTCGGGATTTATGAAATGGTTGTTTAATACTGGACACTTCGCGTGTGACCTCACGAAAGTCACTGTAACGATTGCTTGTGTTGGTAAATTTAACTGTAATTTGGCATTTTGATTGCCAATAGACGATGCATTGTTGACGCAGATATTTGCTAAAATTAGATTTGTTTAATAGAGTTACACAAATGTATAGAGGTTTTCTTATGTGACGCGATATTGGTAACGGAATTATTTCGTTCTTGATATTCAAGAATTAATAACTTTGCTATGAAACAATATTTTTCAACAAAATTTGGTGGTCACTTTAGCAATTGCGGACTAAGTGTACGAAATTATATTTAGATTCGTTTAGATTTGACATTTTTGTTGTACAATGTCTACGGGTTTACTTTTTACCGTACACAGTGTACAGTATTTTTTTGCTTCAATACAACAACTGGAGTCTGAAATGACGATCTAGAAACTTTTTGGTAATAGGTCTAATAACTCTGTACGACAATCGGTGAAGTGAGCTTAACATGTCGTGGACAAAAGCGGGGGAATTTGCGAGGTCTGAGGAGCGTTGGCTGTCGTGGATCTCAGAGCTTGAGCGAATGCTGCCAGAGACATCTGCAGTGCGGTCTTTATACTCTTCTTTTTCTTGGCGAACTCCTGTCAGAGCGTTAAAGTACTGATGACTTGTCGCCAGATGTCTCTATTCTTGGCCTTCCTTCAGGCAGTGAAATCTCCAAAGTTCTGGGGCTGGACGTTTTCATCAACTGTTTTAAGCCAAGTTGTTCTTGGACGTCCAACCGGTTTTTTATACTCTGCAGCTGCTGCTGCATCTTTTTCTCAAAATCTTATCTGTCTGCCCCCTTTTATCAACTTTAATGTCTGTTCTATTTCTTTTACGGACGGTTTTTAAATATTATTATTATAATTTATAACTCGAAATCAACTTTCATTGTTAATTTTCTGTTTTAAGCCATAGTATCATGTTAGGAGCTTAAATACAAATGTTGCAAATTGCAGAACATTCTTAATACGTTAAACAAAGCATGCTGACTGTGCTTGCTGCATGAACATACAGCATTCTTGCAAGATTGTGACGCAAAAACTCCGGTGACAATGCGGACGGATGGCCGCACATTACGTCGCCACACGACATTTTCAGTTGTTGTTGATCGAGCGCGTCTAATCGTCGTGGAGCGATGAGTGAGAAGACGTGACAGTTACGACGAGGACGGACAAATTGTGCTGACGACGACTGGGACGTGACGAACTTCGAACTGTTTCGGCAACGACTGGAAAACCATTCGTGGCTGTAGCCTATTTATTGTTCTACCTCATTCCAAATCCATTGCACGTTTATTTCCAAACAGAAGTAGGAAAATGGGCATCCGATTTTGACCGCAAAACAAACTCGATTTTTTTTATTTTTAGGCACAAGTTGTTGTTTTAGTTGTTTTTAGAACAAGTTGTGCTGACGACGACCGAGACGTGACGAACAGCACACGTGCGAGACAATTGACTACTGGTGCGTCTCGGCTGCTGCGGCGGCATTATTGTTGAAGATGATACAGTAAAGAGCGAGATTTAACGCCACACACTTTTACCCCGTTTACACGATCAAGCAAACATCGAGCAGTCATCGAGCAAACATCCAGCAAATGCATTCAAAATACACGTGCACGACGTGTGCTCTAATTGCTCGACGTTTGCTTGATGATTGCTTGATCGTGTAAACGGGGTATTACACACCATGCGCAGCGTCCCTGTCACGTATCCGCACCGTGCACTTGGTTATAGGCCTATACGACTGCCATGATGTGTCAGAATTTTGTGATGCATCGTTAATCATCGTCCATATTCCATAACCGCGGTCATTTAGACTTTCATCGATTTTTACGCGCGACAGCACGAAGTGCTAAGCACCTGCTAGCTATCGTAATTCTTTCCGTCCGTCCGTCCGTTTGTCTGTGAGCGTCGATTTGTCTACGACAGCGTATCAGTTGCTGCGCGAGATTAGTCAACACGCCGCAACGAACGAACGAACGAATGACTGGAGGATGGATAAATGAATGGATGGATTTCCGGGTGTTTAGTTGCTTTCATCAAGGGAAATATGCGTCCAGCGGAGTCGGGACTTTCACCAGTGATCATTGGCGCCAGTCACTCAACGTGACGTCATTGGTCACGTGACCACTGGACTCGCCGTGTGTGGTTTCCTATAGGTGGTCACTGGCGCCAGTCGTTCAACGTGTCATCAATTTCCAACGATGACTAATGATAGGAATTGCAGACCATGACGCACTCTGCAGTCTGCATGGTTTATCGATCCGGCGATGTTGATCCCTTTGCCGATTGGCGGCCTTATAATGACGTCAAACGGCGTATTATTAATATACATTCTTTCGTACCACAATCCAGAGGCAAACAGCCAGCTTTCTATACAGAGTATACAGTTTTGCAGAAACTGTTTCCGCTGTGCTACTGTAATCAAAACTGCAGTGAGCGGTGACACACTAGGCCAAGTCCAGTAAAAAAAACAAAGACCCATAAATCTGCGCCCATTTTCATTTCCTTAGCCTTCGGCCGAACACCAGTTCACACTGCGAGAGCACGGTACAAAGGTTATAGCGCATCGCGCAGTCTGTTCACGCCCCAGCTTTCGCCGGAACTCATTGCGCCTCCCGCCGAGGCATGGCCAGGCTGAGTTGACCTGGGTGGCTGAGTCCAACATGAAAGACAAAGTGTGTCGGTGGTGCGCGAAAATTAAAGTCGAGGAGGAGAATGAGAAAACGTGGACGCCTAGGTCCTGAGCTTTGCATCTCTCCTGGGTAGGTAAGCCTAAATAGAGTACCGGCTTATCTGTCTGGGGTTAAGGCGGGACTCGTTTACTTGCTTCGGGTGACAGATAACACTGTGTGATCCCATACGGCAGGTGACTCTCCGTAACTTTGTGAAGGGTTAATTTTTTATAAAGAGTTATAACACCACCTTTAACCTCTAACATGTAGGTCTATAGGTATAGGTGCGAGTGGTGAAACTAGTGCGACGACGGCTATCTGGAACATCCGACTCGCGACGAGCAAAACTGATTCACGACGATCGGCTGGCGTCGCAGGTCTATACGGGACGATCCGACCGGATGCGGACTGATTCACTCGCGGATTGGAATCCGCCACAATTTCACTATTGGCGGATTCAAAACTGGTAAGTGACGGGCCGAAAGTGCAAAAATGAATTGAAAATGATGGACCGTAAACCACCACACTTCGGAGTTGTACAACGACGGTGTCATAATACAGGTCTTATCTGTCCAATTGCTGTAGTACAGCACGAAACAGATAACATTAAAATTACCTTCGTCTGTCAGTCTGTCCGTCCGTCTGTCTGTACGAGCTCCTACGGCCGCGATTTTTATTCGATTTCGATAAAATTTTGCACACTGATTCGGGGCCCGGAAAGAAAGACCGAGTTCATTTAAGGGTGAAACTGCTCTATTTTGCTCCAATTTTTACCCCCTCACTTAATTTTTACACCTAAAATGAATATTAACAAAACATGTTAGCAACATTTGTGCAGCATTTTTGGCCAACTGTTAAATCGAGTCTTTGGCACAATGTGTCGTCTGTCTATCGTCGTCTGTCGCCGTCGTCTGTCGTCGTTTGTAACGCATGTATTGTAGCTAAACGGTAGATCCTACCGGATAACTCATTAACTTATAAGTGATTAAGGTTATGCATACAAGTTCAGAGTTAACTATTATAAGCTTCGGTATGCCTCTGAACGTGTTTCGTAAGTTTCTAAACGCTATTACTTCTTCGCGTCTGCATTCCAGTCCGTCATTTTCCACGTGTGTGGATTTTCGGTGTTTACTCGATGAGCGAAGACCGGTGCACGGAATGGTAGACTGATAGCTGGCTGGACTTTCACGGTTCCGCACACCTCAGTCGTCGACCACATCTGCCGGCCGTCTCCGCCGTCACCGGAAGCGCCGTTAATGGCGTCTCGCAGCTGGTTCTCGACGATAAGCTGCGAGCCGGCAGCTAGTCGGTGGCGGTCTCTTTACGGCGCAGCATCCACACTTCAACGACGACGCTACTTTATGGATGCTGCTGCTGCTGATGCTGGTGTCGTGTCGTCTCACACCTCGTCCATCGTCGCTGTAGGTCTACCGCGCAAATCCACCCTCAGACAATCGACGACAATCGAAATAATTTAAACGATGCTGTCCGCAAGTATCTTGTTCTATCGGCCACGGTAGGCAGGCCTACTAAATTTGTAAGATGCGCCGCTGCGCTCGATCGTCATCGAAATGCTTGCTTTCGCAGGCGTATGTATACAGAATGCATGATATTTTGTCATGCGCTATACCAATTACGCCTCTATTGAAGGCGTCGCGGTGAGGGGGGGCCGAGCTTGCAAAGACTGCAACGGGTGACAAATTTCAACAAATTCAGTGAACTTGAAAAAAAGTCTCCGCCAGGCAAGGCAGTAAAGAGCTGCAAGATTAGGCCTATTTATCTGGCGGATGGGAGCAGCATGCAGTGTCACAAAACAATGACAGTGCTCACTGGCAACGATAAACCGTGTGCAATTGACATTACTGCACCTGCATGCTCGAATCGACCAAGGCGTTCCCAGCAAGCACACGAATAAAATAATTACCTCCGCTAAGGAGGTAATGTTTTTGCCGGTTTTTGTTTGTCTGATTGTCTGTTAGCAACGTAACTCAAAAAGTTATGGACGGATCTTTCTGAAATTTTGAGGGTATGTCATGCATGGCACAAAATACCAGTGATTCAATTCTGCGGGTGATCCGAAAGGAATCCTAGATTCTGGATCACTTTGAAATTTTCTTTACCATTGCGTTAAAGGAACCGCTGGCAAAGTAAATATGGTGACGCCACCTGGCGAATAACATTGCCTTGGCGGAGGTACCTGCGGGCTTCGACTGCTTTCTAGTTATATTTGTGTCATGGAGAAATTAACCACTGCCCGCTGGTGGTGTTTTAGCTTAGTTAATTTAGGGAAAACGTTAACTTTTATAGTGCATCGTAATCAAGAAAGCTTTCTATGCGTTATATCCTGTTTACACGATGAAGCTGGCTCATCGAGCTGGCACAATGAGCGTGCACACGACGAAAACTCGTCACGAGCTCGAGCCAGCTTTGTGAATGTTTGTCGAGCGCACACATTACACATTACACGACGAGCGCTCTTCTTGCGCTCGTCGTGCCAGCTGGTCAAGCCAGCTTTGTCAAGTAAACGGGGTATTAGGCATACTCAGTAATATCTAACACGACAACAGTAACGTCACTTCAAAGATGCAGGTGATATCGGTAGATAAAACGAAAGAACGGCAAAAAGTATGAAAAAACATGTGACTGTTTCACATTGTTTTAACTTGCTTCATAATCACGGTAAATCTTCCGTGTTTTGATGAAAATCAGCCTAAATTTTATTGGATGACTGTTGATGTCAACTATTTGGAGGATTTAAATACCTACATATATATATATATATATATTTTTTTAATTTGCCAAACCCGTATAAAAATAATATGTTAACTCACAAAGCTGTTAAAGCTATCGGTAGATTTAAATCAAGCATCTGCAGAAACTGTGTATTCCACGGTTTTTGCTATCGGACTATATAGACCCTACAGCCTAAGGTGATGCATTGTATAGCATCTGCAGTAGGCCTAGCGGGCGCTGCTTCAGTTTGGTGATGCGTCAAAATATCGGAAAGACAACGTTCTTGTTGCAAGCCGCAGGCGCGCACAATGGGTTCGCAAACCGTGAAAAGCAACGGTGGTAAGGAATATAAATGAGGCTCCTTTTCATCGGTTTTTTTCGTTGTGGTGGCCATAATAGGAACTGGTGACAACGCTGGCAGTATACTGCGGCCATGCAGGCCGCCCGGTTATGTATCGGACAATAGATGATGCCAATAGCGACGCGACGTGTGCAGAAACATCGACAATCCGTAGCGCAAACAAGGCGGTTTCTCACTGTACATTGTCTGCGAGCAGGCGCTCTGAATGCACACGACTTCGTGTATCTGCGCCTACATCGGCAATGACTGGAAAACGATTCGTAGTACTAGCCTACTCACAATTCTACTCTATTCCAAGTTCATTTCACGTTTATTTCCAGACAAAAATTTAAAAAGTGGGCATCCGATTTCGACCCCGGAAAAAACTCGATTTTTTTTTAATTTGTAAGCACAAGATATTTATCCAGCAGCCGGATAAATAGCCTAGCCGGATGAAGAGTTATAGATTATGGGTGCTCCAAATATAAATATATATTTTAAAAATTTTCCCATCATAATGAAGGTTTTAGCTTCAGATTTTGCATACCCAAACGAAAGTTTCACGATAATTTTCGGACGGGCCAAAATTAGGGTGTGAGAGACAATTGCCTCCCCTCTGGGAAACCCCCTGCCACGATGCCACCGAACAGAACGGGTGTATGTTAGCAGATCGTGAACGAATACTATAACGAGAATGTGCTTTAATACCCCGTTTACACGATCGAGCAAACATCAAGCAGGCCTGATGCAACCCCGTCCCCTGGCTCAAATGTAGGCCTAGGCTCAGCCGACAGCTGATCACGTGTTATATAGGCCTTCAAATTACAACCAGCCCGCCCTCCTAATTAGCATGCTAATTACCATAGCTAGTCGAGCTAGCTAGATGAATGCTAGCAAACATCGAGCAGACGTCGAGCAATTAGCAAGTGTACTTTGAATACATTTGCTCGACGTTTGCTCGATCGTGTAAACGGGGTATAATGCAGCCGGTGTCACTGGCGTCCAGAGGCACGCTCTGCGAACGTGAATTTATCGACGGTAGCTGAGGCAAAGAACCAGGAACGTTACGTGTCCGTGTCGCTGCCGGCTGAGTGTGTTCTGTCAGCAATAATCGCGGTCGACGTCGACGCGGCGAGGAAGAGAGACAACAGCAAGCGAGGAGAAGGTCGGTCGGTGTGTGCGTGGTCGAGCATCCTATCCACCACAGATCTGCCTGGTCGGTCCGCTCGGTCGCTACATGTTATTATCGGCAGCCAGGCGCGAAGTTGTTCAGCGTCCGTGTTTTTTACTCGGCTCCGGCCGCCTGAGCGTGAAATCAAACCGCCGACCGACGGACGGACGACCCTGCGCACGTATCGGCGGACGCAATAACCGGATGGACACACACAGCTGCACCACCGGCTGCTCCTATAGCTCAGGTGTCTTCTTGTTACCGCGGGCGCTCTGCGAGTTTTCAGTAATCCCGGCCATCAATTACCGCAGTGCAGTCGTCCAGCGTGGCTAGTTAATTCTGACAGGCGAACACTGCACACTATACGATCACACGCAAGAAATTTGAGCTAATGCTCATGACACGCGCTACGGCGACATGAACTAGAGTCCAAAAGCTTCTGCGGCAACTTTAGCCAATGTCATTTAAAATTTGTCGCTTTCAACCACCCGACTATTTACTGATGCTTCCTGCATAGTTCTCGCCCGAGAACCCTAGCGAATATATCTGCATAAACTTTATACTGCCGCAACTTTCACGTGAACATTAATTTTGACGCTGAGAGTATTTCAGTAGGCCTATCTTCAATCGTTTTTTCCCATAGTGTTCTCTAGGAAAGCAAGACAGAATCCTAAACTTAGCTTGCGCCGCTTTCAATTTTGATAGGGCAGCAGAGTGTGACGGACGGACAGACGGACAGACAGCCGGATAGCTAAGACGCGCTATAGCACTACTGCACTATGTGCTTTCGCGCGTAAAAATGACTCAAGCAAAGTCAAAAATTAACAAGAAAAAAACTAAAAAATAGCAAGAAGCCCATCTGTCGCTAGGATAGCCGACCGTACTGGTTGTCAGTGACCTGCAAGGTCATCCAAGGTCGATGATTTTTATCTCATCTTAAAGGGTGTATGCCACTTCCTATTAGTGATCCTTGGCCCTATGATATCTCTCACTTTTTCTGAGATACGGCCATTTATTTTTTTAAAACTTTCCATTGAAAATTGCGACCAAACCGCTGCGGCCAAATCGCTGCAGATGGAGACATGGTTACTAATGTCACAGCCATATCCGATGGTAGCATCGCCGACCTCCTACGACTTACCGTTTAGCCACAATATCGCACGATTGGCATAGCATAGTGCGTTATGACCTTTCAAGGTCATCCAAGGTAAATGATTTGTATGCCATTTGAAAGTCAATATGTGACTTCCTATTAGTGATCAGTAGCAATCTATGCCCTTATACATATGAATATCTCGCACCGTTTAGCCACAGATATTAGGCTACATCCGTTACAGACAGACAGAGAGACGGACAGACGGCGGACGACAACCATGCCAATAGCTCGACCGTTACTTAAGTACGGTTGGCTAAAAATTAAACTAATTAGGCCTATTAAAGAAATTCAAACAAAAATTGCAACCCGATCATGCCCGCCGATGTAAAGATGCATCAACATTATGATAGAGCTTAGAGGATGCTTGATTCTAGACATAGGCCAGCTTACATGTACGTCGTGTATAGTGAGTGACAGCTGACCGACTGACTGCATGAGTCGACTTCAGTCTATCAGGCGCTTTTTTAAAGTCAATATCAAATTAGTAGTTAAAAGAAAAAAAACCGTTAGACAGTTATACACACTGTGAGGCATAAAAACACACCAAATTTTTTTCGCCATAACTTGAAGAAAAGTAACCCAATTTTTTAATAAGTTTTGGCATGAATATTCTTGATACAACTGGCCATCAGATGACTGTTTAGTTTCCCACCTCACCCATTGTCTGTTTCTACACTACCTGGGGAAAGAAAACGAACAAAATATTGCAATCTTTATAACTTTAGTTTTATTGCTTAATCAAAACAATGCACAAAACACACATTTTGTCTATATTTTCATCGTTTAAGCTAATAGTTTATCTAATTGTCTATTTTTAACTGCCTACAAAAATGTTTGAAATGTTGGCCCACGATATGGGTTCGGCTCGGATCACTTTCTCCATTCGTTGATAACAGCGTTGATAACGTTTTGCTCCAGACCAATCCAGTTGACCAGTCACTTTTATCAATATTCCTGAATGTTAGGCCTATTTAACAGATCAGAGCAAAAAACTTCAACATCAACTTCAAATTTTGTTGATTTTAATGCATATTTTGTCTGTTCTGTTTTTCCCAGGTAGTGCAAAAGCAAATGTTGGGTGAGGTAGGAAACTGAACGGCCATTTGATGGCCAGTCGTGTCGTGAATATATGTGTACCAGAAATTATTAAAATTGAATAACTATTATTCAAGTTATGGTAAAAAAAATTTGGTGTGTTTTTATGCCTCACATGCAGTGTAGACTATTTACATAGATAGCGGTCGGTAAGACTGGATAATAAGTTACATACAATTGCATTTATTTACAATTACGATTAAAGCATTTCATTTTGCGGCAAAAAAGCTGGCAGTGGTGGGATTCGAACCCACGCCTCCGAGGAGACTGGTGCCTAAAACCAGCGCCTTAGACCACTCGGCCACACTACCAGATTACGTATTTGTTGTAAATCAGCAATACATAAATAAAGTGCACGTTCAAATTTGTACATGTATTTTAATTTTTTTATAATTTTACATTTCTGACGACATGGAACTACAGATTAATATAAAACTGTAATTAACTACTTTTACATAGGCGCAAATGGCATGTCACAGCACATAAATGTCTGACAGCGGACTGATGAACTTTGACCTCCAACTTCCGGCTTTCAGCTGTTTACATTTTGCTTCGTTTGTTGTCAAGTGTTGTGTATTTTTGTTCCATGATGCTAAAAACTTCGGCTAGTGTACAATTTAGGTCGCTGTCGACGTCGTCATGGAGATGTGCGATTCAACGAGTTACTGTCATAGGAAGTGGTATAATGGGGTCTGGCATTGCTCAGGTGTGTGGACTGTGCGCCGATGTAGTGTAAAGTGGACCACGTACGGTCACCTCATCCATATCTGCTATTGAGGAGACGGAAGCATTCGACCTACCAGTGTTCTGAGTGTTTTATTTAGACCCCAAAGTAGTGGAGTGGAACAAACACTGTTGGGGCGATGCAGAGTCATAAGGAGTACAGGGGGTTGAAATCGTAAGCTGCATTTTCAGTGTATAGTGGGTGCTTTTTTCGGTGCTTATTCACTGAAGCAGATTCTATTTTCAGTGCAGTACCGCAATCCCTAAGCCTAATCCCAGCCCTTAATTTTAATCCTACCGGTGCTGAAGTGTCGTACCTCTATTACTGCATTCGCCAACCGCATTGTCAGAATGTCAGTGTAAAAGCTGATGCAGTTAGCATTACTTGTATGATTACAAATAAAGTTTACAAATATAGATTTGTGAACAGCATTCGTGTATGTTGACGGCAAGTTTAGAAACAGCTAATGCATGCATCTAACATTAATTAAATCTGTAAGAAAATGCGCAAAAGCAGCAAATGAACAACATGAAGGACAGCCAACTGTAGTTATTGTTAGGAGTTGGAGAACTGTGTGATTTTCCTTAAAATTGATAGTAACTAGGGTTTGAAACCCGGGTTAACCTGAACCCGAAAACCCAGGTAACCCGGAGTTTTTTCAAACCCGAAAACCCGGGTTGGAGAGCTTGCAAACCCAGGTTTTCGGGTTTGAATTTTGACCTACATTATGTTTAATTGCACGTTAAAATAACTCGGCAGAATACGCAGTGGACGCTGTCAAAGAGAGGACGTTCGTTGTCCATCATGCTGACGTCGTTTAAGCGAAGGTTTTCATGCGAAAAACGGCTTGTCAGTTGCGTCTTAAGTTCTTAACTAACCATGCCAGGGACGTCTTAACACATACGTTTCAATCAAAGGGTTAACACAGTGACTGCATATAATTTTGCGGTAGACTAAGACTATTTTTACTTTAAGTAGTTAAGGCCTATTAGTTTAAGTGGTCAAACTTACGCTTCGACGACAGTGTTCAGAAACTTGACTTACTTGAGAAACATGCCCACTTTCCACTCTATTGTGAGTGCGACTGACGGTCTGCGCAGAGAGTCCGACTTTGTGACAGAGGTTGTGAGTTGAAGGCTTACGTGCAAAAAGTGCAGATTGGTGAACATGACCTGGTTGGTAAGCTGATTTTCACATGAATACGTCGACTAGCTTTGCTTAGCGACCTGGACTGCGAAATTGCGAATGCCCATGCCCAATGCCAGTTAGGATGCTTGTTGTGCAGCTTGCGCAGGTCGTTTGGGCAAAGCTTTTCGCGTGAAGACCAGTCTATCAAAGGCCAGGTAAATCAACTAAGTACACTGTGTCTCAAAAAAAACCGGACCCCTATTACGTTTTGAAATAACTAACAAACTGTGCCTAATAATAATAATGATTAGCTGAGAAAATCGTCAAAAGGTACTCAATATCGTAGTGTGT
>Ga0209367_1004344_pt1 | contig 19525 bp, 12 predicted proteins | sample WorMetLIZISLAND2_FD_187412 | JGI IMG/M metagenome (GOLD analysis project Ga0209367, IMG submission 187412) | Marine gutless worms symbiont microbial communities from Max Planck institute for Marine Microbiology, Germany - Olavius geniculatus... ...
CCACCCCCAGGCCTCACCCTTACCCTTTCGCCCCCTCTCCCTGTTCCAGACTTCTGGATCCGCCACTGATTTGAGATATTGCAAAGTGTAAGCTGATGGCCATTGACTATGTAAGTGTACGGATCAGAAATGTTGGCATTGTCTTAGCAATGCAACTGATGTGCTTTCGTCTTTGTGTTTTGCTAGTTAGTTTCTTCTGGTTGTCATTACTTACTGTATTACATCCCGAAATATGCATTTTCACACGGAATCAGAATTGCTGTAGAAATTCAAAGACCTACAAAGGACCTGTGTAGCTTCTCAGATTCTGGAGTTCTCAGTTTGTGAGTCATTTGTTATGTCCACAGCCTTGATTGCCTATGACGGTAAAACACATTTATTCATGTCGTTGCAAAACAAGAAAGCTGAGCTAATGCTCATGAGATGCGCGAGAGCCTGTAGCAGTTTCTGTTTGCAGGTAGTTTTGGTCTATCTCCATCCATTTCGTTGCATTTCACTTTTCTGCAGCCGAAAATCGCAAAAAAATCAATATAAACCCTAATTTTGGGGTTTTGAGGTCATTCAAGGTCATCGATGTTGATACCGCTAAAAAGCACGTCGCCAGTGCTTGTTATGATAAAAAACATGTCTGTTTATTTGCAACTGTTTTCGCATTAAACAAGCAAATAGCGGAAAAAGAACTACTTTTAGGGGGTACCCTTTTTTGACACCCGCTTGCGCAGGCCTTCTTGAATGCAGGGGGTTGGGACTTAGACTGCTAACATCTACATTCAACGACGAAACTTTCATATGCAGATTGCCTTGGCCTATCTCCAGCTCTTTCAGCACAGTTTACTCTTGAAATGTGTGTTGCAGCTCGAAATTGCGAAAAATTCACTAAGAGCCCCTATTTTGCGGGTTCAAGGTCATTCAAGGTTATCGAAGTTGACATTACTAAGAAGCTCGTCGCTGGTGCTTGTTATGATAAGCAGTCTGCAACCATTTTCACGCTAGACGAGGCAAGAGCGATAAAATAACGTCTTTTAAGGGGGTGTCCCTCTTTCACCCCTCTTCCGTGGGGACCCCCTCACCCAAGGCATTAAATTTTGTCACAAAATACTAGAGACTCTACGCTATCATATGGTGAAAACAAGTCTCTATCTCACCTGGGCTTGAATTGGTACCGGCCTTACCGGGTCGTGACGGACGGACGGGAAAATGTGCTGATGTAGACTAAGCGGAAGTATGGAAGTTATGCACACGTGTTTTTGTATAGCATGGAGAGACAGCTTTGCATTTTGCAGCCAGCGCCGGTCACCTAGATGTGATTGAGCTACTGCGTGAGAAAGGAATGGATTTGAACGTGAGAGATCAGGTTTGACCATCGTAATTGTACCGTACCTTCATAAACATTGTAAGTTCGTTAAAATACGTTTCACCGTTACTGCCATCTAGCGTCAGAATAGGCAGTATTCATAAGTAGTTGGTTTTATCCTACTGACAATGAAATAATGAACTGTTGGGTTTATGTCACCAAGCTTCATGCAACACAACTTCAACTTTGGCTAAATGTAAAATTTAGTCGAGTTGTTAAACTTTGCGAACTTTTCCCCAGAGGTAATCTGCACTTGCTCGCTGTGATCTAACTTTGAAAATAGTTTTAAGCATTTCTAAGTGGAATCGCTTTTCTGGTGCAAGCAATATGTCGCCTATTGCTACACATTGCTCAGTCTGTCATATGTCGTCTAGCTCGGTCTTCTGTTTGTCTCAGTCATGATGCCTGCCCAAACCATTGGTCGAATTTGGATGCCATTTAGCAAGTACACTTGTGGGCCGTGGGTGCGGTCCAGTGACATTGTGTCAGACGGGGTCCATGACCCCCCAGGGGAAGTGAAGATTTTAGGGTTCAATCCCTAGCAAAAACGTGCAAGTTCCTTCCCGACTTGCGAAAAAGATGATTTATGATTTATCAGGTGTCATCATCGATTAACCATTCTGCCTCTTACTGAACTACTTTGGTCCTTGTTTATATCCAGGTGCATCGGTAGCATGATAAGTTATATGTGGTGTGTGCTTGTGTGCTCAGCATGGCGAACAGGCTTTGGTATGGGCCGCACGTCAGGGTCATATCAGCGTTATGCAATACCTCAAGGACCAGTGTGGCCTTAGTCTGGATGCTCAGAATAACGTATGTACAATATTGCTATGTACATTAGGCCCTATACATTTTACTGTATGAAACATTATTGAATTTTTGGTTGTGTACTGTGATACCCAAGTAAAAAGCCATCAAAGAGGGCACTAGAGTAATCTTTTATGCAAATGATTATGAGCCAGCCATTGTACTTGTGTAAACTTGCATATAAGTAAAATTTGAATGGGATTTTAGTTGGATTATTGTGCATGATTTCACAACTGATTGTGATTAAGAAAATGAATGCTTGTGCACTTAGATGCTACTGATTTGGCAGCGTGAAGAGATCATGCAGCCTGCAAGGAGTCATTTCCCAAACTTGTTCAGAGTAACTTGAGAAAAGTGGAGTGATAAAGTAGAAAAAACTGATAGCTGTGATATAATGTGAGTGCTTAGTGAAGCTTTGGGGTTGTGTGCTAGTTTGCCAGACGTTTTATATGCTATGTTTGTAGCTGGGTGAAGGTGCTATTCACATCGCGGCTCGCTACAATCACATCAGTGTTTTACAATATCTCTGTGATGCCGGAGCAAACGTCAATTTACAGGACAAGGTCTGAATGTTTGCACACAACTGGCTGTCATGTATTGTCAATTTGAACATGATCAAAAATTTAAAATTATAAAAAGTCTTATTTGGCAGCGTGGATAAACACAGTCATGGCTTGTGTTCAGAAGCCTTTTTAGCCAGCTCCCAAGACGTTGGCAACTGTATAACGTCGATGCAAAGTCACCGCTAAATATGGCTGAACTTACTACAGTTGCAGGTAACAAATAGTAAGTGACCAGCGATTGATCATGTTGATCTAAAACTGCTAGTAGGGGCTCATGTCATACTAACCACTGGAGATCTTAATCTTATTGCCTGAAGGCACTTTTTAAGCCTGGATAATTTCATGTTATTTAGAGTATTTTATGCTTTCGTCACAGACAGGTATCAGAGGAAGTGCTGTGTCTTTCAGTTATTCGTCTGGATGCATGTCACATGTCACAAAGTGTCAAGTTATCATGATGTTTTTAAACCCGGTTGAGGGAACTTCATCAAAATTTGATTAGTGATGCTGTTGATGAACTAATTGAGTTTTGAAGATGAGGTCATGAAAAGGTTGCATGTGCAAAACTAGCCGCATGACGGATTTTTTTTACAAAAATAGCCTAACTGTACGTATATTTTATACTAAGATTATATGAACTGATTATGTCTTTAAGGTCATTGTGTCATAGACAAGGTCACAACACGGTTGTGTGTTTGAGACTTTGAGTGAATTATTGAGGTGGTGACAGGCAAGAGTAGAAGTATCGTGTAGTTAATGTTGTATATTTCTGAACAGAAGCTGTTGTATGTTTGTGACACGGTTGGCAGCGTGGTGACACAGTGATGCATATTGTGGCATGGCATGGTCTGCCAATCCAAGTCAGTCATATGCTCTGCAATGCCGGCTGCAGAGTTGACTGCAAAAACAAGGTACATGTTTACTCCAAGTTTCAGTGACATCAACTGTGATGTGACAAAGCACAGATATACTCATAGTTTTGCATTTGTTATCTCCGCCAATGGAACGAAGTGAACATTGGAGGAGATTATGAGATCGGTCATTCTGTTCATGTGTGTGTCCGTCGTTCCGTCTGTGTGTCTACAGTGTGTCTGTGTACATGTGTGTACATGTCTTTGAGGCGCCATATCTCCATAACGGTGCCAGATAGACGCATGGTCACAGTGTAGTTGTAGTAGTAGTTATTGTTGTAATGTTTAAATTACTTCATTTGGCGGAGATATGCACTTTTACGAGTGCCTTTTAGTTATTTGTTTTTGTTTTTGTTTTTTTCATATCACTAAGTCCTGCTGCCAAAATAGCTTTGAATACACATGGTATAGTGTACAGGTGCAGTTACTGTTTGCTGTTTTTGTGGGCTTTGTTGTTAGGTGATATTGTAATAACATCAACTGTTACATTGGGTTGCGTGGTGTCATAGTGGTTACGGCATGGCACTATTGATCAAGCAGTGGTAGACTGATTGCTGATATGCTGGTTGGGTCATTATCAGTTAACTACTATGGGCCCAAGTTATTCACACATGTCTCAGTTCACAAGTAGTATAATTTGGTACCGGTCAGAAAGGGCGGTGATGCTCTGTGGCTGGGAAGGTAACTGTAGTAGATTGGCATCGCACTGGCCATGCATCATGGACTTAGTGTTCTATCCACATACGGGCTTAATGGCTTTGAGCACCATGCCTATGCTCTGGAGGGATGCAGCTTACTTTACTTTTTAAAGGAAACACCAGCAGTTTTCTTACTTTTAGGAACAGGGCTAAATTTAGAATATCTACATAACTGTCTTACTTCCATTCGCATAAAACTAGACAGTGGATGTAGTTAGTGAAGTTAGTTGTATGTCTGTCAGAAGTCTGAGAGAGAATTTGTGTGTGTAATATTTTTGTCTATAGGACGATGAGACCCCATTGCACTGTGCAGCTGCTAGGAACAACGTGGAATGTCTGCAGATGCTTGTTGCCAGAGGAGCCGATGTCAACATCACCGATAAAGTACAAAATGCTTCTCTTCAGTTGTTTTTTGTATACACGTTAATCATATTTTGCTCCATGTTTCATACTTCAGGGATTTGTCACTGCTGGTTGTGCAGCAGGAAAGGTATCTGGCCTGTTAAAACGTCTGCTTTAAAACCTTTTACATTAGAATGATGATGATCCAGCTAATCTGCATTCTTTGTGTAAAATTTTTGTTAAACAATTGTGTAATTAGGTGTACCTTTTTGTATGCTGGTTTGTCTGGGAATTTCGTTATGTTAAAACTAGATGAAACTAGCCCAGGCTGTCCTGTTTTTATGAAGAAATAAAATGACTATCAACTGTTAAACTTGAAAACTTCCTGAGCATTTAAACTAATACTACTGGTACTTTATATTAATTGTCTTAGTATTGCTCGTTTGTAATCATGTCTGTGCTGCTGTATTTTTGTTCTTACTGACCATGACAACATTTACTATGAGAGCTGAGCTTTTTTACATAAGTGACTTTTGATATCCTCCAATAGACAACATTCTGAGATTAATGAATGTCTGGAGGATAACAGGAAAGATTATTAGAACTGCCATTAACGTTAAATATGCACAATTATAATCGGCAGTTCTTACAGTTTTAGGTTTAGGTCGTTTTTTGTTTTTTTTTGTGTTTTATAAAGGTTAAATTCTCTGTAAAGGTTAAACTTTGTGTTCCATTATCATGTGTCTGTGCAATTTTGCCTGAAAAGGCCGTCCCTGAAATGACTTATACTGTGCCAGGCTGGACGTTAAACCCTACTCACTCACTTTTGATACGGAGACATCAGAATTTCTGGAGCAGTTTTGCGAGATGTCACATCTGGTATTGTAATGATGAATCAGTGACTGCTTAGGTGAGCATCATTCTGAGTGAGACATGTAGGAGGCGCTTACATAAATGATAAAACCAAAAAGGAAACTAAAACAGAGCCATGTGCCACAAAACCAAAAGCCTAAACATTAGCATGCAGTAATGAAGAAAACAAAATCTAAAAGAGTTTTAATCTCATTATCCCACCCAGTTTTTTGCAACGTTGTCACACATGTATGCAATGCTGTTTTACGTTTTAGTTTTTGCACTATTGCATGCAATTTTATGTTGCTTTTTGCATTAGTTTTTTTGTACTTGTAGGCACCATTTTTGCTTAGCCTGTTTTACTATTAAGTTGAAGTAGTTCTGCTATTGAGACAACATTGATTGATTGGTGGAGTTGGTGTCATAGCATAGTGATCAGAACGTCAGTCCTAGCCGGCAAACTTTCCCTATCCTGCGCTAGACTGATGGATGGCCGTTTGACCACTTTGTAGGTAAAGCTTCCAGTATCAGTCAACCAACAAGGCCAACTCAGTCTGCCATCCATCTGGGGTCAGTTAAATGAGTAGTAACCTATTATATGGGTTACGAAAGGTGGGGACGTTAATACAGCTGACTGGGGCTGCCTGGCCGGCCGCTGCACTAGCCTGTGTCTGCAGGCTGCACGCGGTGGCTGTGCGGTCGGCGGCTCTGGTTAGTGACGAAAAACGCATTAGAGGCGTGTTCGCGATGATGCGCTATATAAATTGACAACCTTTATTTTTTTGGATTGGCCAGTTAGTGAAACGTTGTCGTTGTTGTTTTATGCACAGCGAGGCTGCAGTCCACTGCATTTTGCTGTGAGAAGGAAGAACGTTGTGTCGGCAGTTCATCTGCTGGGTGCCGGGTGTCAGTTGGACAGTACAGACATGAACGGTGAAACGGGTTTGCACTCGGCAGCACGTGATGGTCTACTGCCCATCGTACAGACCATGTGTGCATACGGCTGCAGTGTCGATGTCGTCAACAAAGTAAGGATGTCTTTCTTACTTCTTCAGTATTATGGCAGTCATAGTGCTATTGTCAGCTGTAAGCTGTAACACTTGTTTCTGACTTGTTTATGTCACCATAACTGCATTGATGCTGTTGAGCACAGAGTGTGAACATAATGTAAAAAGTTCTGCTCTAAAAGTCCTCAGAGGTTTATTTTTGTCGAGTAATTCCTGAACAGATAGCTGGTTAAACAGAAATTGTCAGTAATCATTATGGAATTTTTTTTTTCAATAAAATCCAATCTTGCCACTATTGTGGCCTGAGAGTCGATTGAAGCTATGTAAACTATATATCTTCATGTTTTTAGCGTTGCTGATGCATTGATCTGTATATGTCTTTATTGTATGGACTGTAGAATGGTATGACTCCGTTGCATCTGTCGGCCAAGGCGGGTCACATCGAGGTCGTCCGCTGTCTGCTGCTATCTGGGGCTTCAGTCGATCTACCAAACAGAGTCAGTTGATTGTCATTATGTAGTGTGTTGCTGTGCGATTTTGAGGTGATTTTGATTTTGCTTGTTCTTCAGCTTCTGTTGAAAACTGATATGAAATTGTGCATATTTTCAAACTCGGCTGATCGAGATTAATTGTGTGTATGTAAAAAAATTTATTACAATTCTTATTTTATGACAGTGTGTCAGTTTATTATTTTTTAACATTGTTGTTTGTGCTTTATTTTAGAAGTAGTATTGTCATATTGTTATGTAGTGTCTGGACTTGTATCAGGCTTTGTGTTGCAGGATGGTATTTCGGCAGAGATTATGTCTCTTGCTAATGGACAGCATGAAGTTGCTGAGCTTCTTAGCAAACTCCGCCCGGTTTGTCGTGTTTTCTCATTTTCACTTTACATGTTTATTTATTGTTACAGTTTTCACTGTAGATACATAAAAAGGATTAAAGGAGACGAAACCAACTCAGAGCTGTGGAGTCTGAGCGCGTGCTGTACTACTACTAGCTTCAATTTTTGTTACACTGGATATTTTCCACAGTTATAACAGTCAATCAGTCATTCATGCAATCAAGAAACAACTGCTTGCACAAGGTGACCTGCTTTGCAATTAAAACTGAACTGAAGTTGCAGAAGCTGGTCAGGCAGAGTCAGTATGGGGAAGGATACTTCTGTTTGTTTGAAGGTGAAAGGGTGTAAACTTTTGACTGTTTTGCATTATTTCTGTTAATGGTTAGAAGCAAACATTGAGAGTTTATTTTCTGTACAGATGTTGTTAGTTGTTGATGATGGAGCTTATAATATTTGTATGTGTTAAGGATCGGCACAGTGCCTACATCCGCCAGCTGTTTCCGTCATCAACCCCTCTCAGCAGAATCAAGGTCAAGGTTTTCGGTAACAGTGGCGTAGGAAAGTCGACTCTGATCGAGTCATTGAAGTGTGGGTACTTTGGTAGTCTGTTGCGCAAAGCCGGCATCACTTCGTCAACAAATCAATCATCCATTCCGCAGAAGGGTGGAAATGGTATGGAAAATACTGCTGCTGTTATGAATGATACTAGTAACTGCAGTTTTTCTTCATATTTTTTGCAGTTTTTGTTTGACTGGTATTTTTACGTATTTTGTGGTTAAGAGCAATGTATGGTGCATCTTGGATATTTACTTTTTTGGAATATTTCTATTAGAGATTGTTGGATGAAGGGTTTTGAGTGACTCGGGACCAATCTGTCTATTGGACACATTGGTCTGGGTGTGAAGTGTTGTATGATTACTTTAACAAGTTTAAAGTATTTTGAGACACTTTATAGCCATGACTCAAGTGTCCTGGGACTAAAGTGTTTAAGGTCTGAACTGTCCGTTAAGCCTACCGCCACTACTGCTACCATCACCACTGCTTGTAATACTTTCACTTTAGCAGGGTTATGATGGTGTGCAGATCTAGGTGGATGGCTGTACATACATCTAAACTGGGCCAACATATTTTTCTTGTTTTGTTATTGCACATGCACGTATTTTACATGCCAGTCATGAGATTTGCGTGAATATTGAAGCTCAAGTGTTTGTGTGATCTCTGTTAAGTTCTGCATCTGTGAATGGTTTTGTTGCTAGAGAATGGCATTGAGAGACATCGAGTTCTAGGCACACGAATCTGCTATGAACCTAGTCACTCAAACTACACACGTGGCATTGAAGTTCAACAAGTCTCTCTCTCAGGTAAGTGCTTAAAATACTTTAGCTCATTCAGTTGAAACTAACACTCATTTCTTTGCTGTGAAATTTTACTGAAGCTGATGATTTCTGTATGTCACAGTGAGTGACTCTGTCGAAGGAAGATGATTGTTTTTTTTTAGTTTTTTTACGTTTGTCTGTCTATTTCTATGTCAGCAAAATTACGCAGAAAGTTCTGTACCGATTTTGATTAAACATTTTGTTGGGGTAAAGCATGGCCTTGTGTAACACAAATGGTTGTGTGTACTGTTCACATAGATTTTCAGCAGCGCAGCACTGCTTTTGTGACTTTTGTGATTTCGTTGTTTAAGATATGTGCGCTATGTTCTACAACTGGCATCTGTCAGTTTTAAGTAAAACAAAACCTACTTAATCATTGTTTATGTGTGAATAGGTAATGGCAGTCACTGTTGGCTGGGTAATTGATCTTGCTTGAATAATTCTTGTATGTTCGTTATTTCAAATTTCAGACATAGCAAAGGCAGACTTGGGAAATGTATTTCGGTTGAACGAAAGTCAGAACAGTAATGGTAGCAATAATGATTGAGAATGGTATTGTGGTTGTGTATGGTGCAGGGGTGGGGGACGTGAGCGTATGGGAGTTCTCTGGTTATCAGCCTTATTACGTCATCTATGACCAGTTTGTCGGTGACGTGAACTGCATTCATATCGTTGTCGTAAACTTGAGTGAAGCTCGAGATGTTCTACTTTCCCAGCTTCTTCACTGGCTTCATTTCATCGCTGCTCGCGTCCGTGCCTCACAACCAGTCGGCAAGTCGATAAGTTTTTTAGTGATATAATAATAACATTAATTACAGAATCATCACTTTTCTGGAGAACCTGGAAAATGGAAATGTCATCAGAGAATCTGATTGCATGAGGGAACAGTCATAGAATTGTTAGGGGAAAGTGTGTGTTGTTAAATTTTTGTTTGGGCTAACAAATGTATTTTGTTTATTGGCATAGTGTTAACATAATACGATTGATGAATATGATGCATTCTAGTGCATTGCATTGATTCTGGAAAGAGGACTCAGGATTTGGTTGTACATTCTTAGATTTTGTCGAAATACAGTAGTCAATAGTTGAAAGAGTCCAGTGCAATAGCGATACGTTACAAATCACTCGCTTCAAGTTGTTTGCCAAGCGGACGTGCACGTTATCTATTGTTGTGCGGTTATTTTAACATGCCACATTATGGGATTTTTCCATCTGTTTGTTTTTATCTGTCCATCTGTACTCAAAACAAAGGGGCACAGAAAAAACATAATGGTTGTGAAAGTTTTCAGGGCAGGAGTAGCTATTGTGCTAAATTTTATTACAAAGGGTTAAAGGTTAGAGTGGTGCAGTGAAGAGTGAAGTGTACAGTTGGATGATATCATTTGATAATATGTCGGCACTGGGCATGATACAGTTTGTCGATTGTTGCAGGCAAAGCGGGTCGGTCGTTGAAGCCGGTCCATGTTGTGGTTGTCGGCACTCATGCTGACTGCATTTGTGCCGGCAACAACAGTGCAGAGTCCACGGCGACTGTCTTGCTCGAGTCCGTCTCGCAGAAGTTCGATGACCTGCTTCTCGGCAGCAAAATGTTCTCGGTGAATGCTCTGGAAGCGATGTCATATGAGATGAAAGCTTTGCGCAGTGCACTGTCAGAGCTGAAGACCAAGATATGCCAGGTACTGCAAAATACTCGTTCTGTTCACAAGTATCAGTTATCTCAACTTTAAAATAAAAAAATTAGCTTTATTTGCTGTTTGTTATTACTGTTTATTATTGACAGACAAACTTGCTGCTCCTGAAAACATACTGAAAGATAACATATTGCTAACACTTATGGAGCAACATTTAATTTGTTATATGTATTTGTACTGTGGCTAAATGGTCGACAGTTTGCTTCTGTTTGAGTCGTTGGTGATATCAGAGAGATCACTGCACTTCTGATTTTATTCACAACACAAAAATGTGCTTTGATTGATGGTTTGCTTGAGCAATGAGCGATGAGCATCTACCTAAATTTATTCCATTGCTGTAGCAGAGGTTTAGACTCTACACGTGCTTTCCAGTGTGCAAGCTGGGGAATGACAATACAAGGTATCTGCAATTTAGCTTTATACATAATTTATGATTCTTGTGCCTACTGATGTTTGTTTGTGTTTAGTCGCTACCAACAGGGAATGGGTTTCTTGATGCAGCAGTAGCTGCATTGCCGGGCTGGTGCAAGATCCTTCCCAACTACCCGGTGGTTTCGTGGTTGAGCTTCGTGGAATACATTCGAGCGACTGTGAACTCCTTGGCCAGCGACGGACACATTCGCGAACTCATCTGTCAACTGCAGCTTGTCGGAGAGGTCCTTGTGGAAAATTATTTTTTGCAGTGTTTTTGTTGATCATTTTTGTTATTTTTTTAACTATGTCTTTATCATCTGTAGATTTAGTTTTGACTGAGTACCAGGTTGTAAAGGTCCATGTATTTTGACGTGATTTTAGTTACCTAAATGTAAGAAAATGCAAGCTCTGCCATTCAGTACTGACAAAATGTGCCGATGCTCTGAAAGGAAAGTAGTAATGTCCTGCCTCGTGGTCACTACAATACCTCAGCAGTTGTGATAGCTTCCAGTGTAAGCAACAAGCCTGAATTAGATTGCCATAGCAGTGGTAATGTGTGATAGTGAAGCTTGACAGAAGTATAAAGGTTAAAGGTCACAGAGCTATGGAGTGTCACTTGCCATGTCATATAGGATTACACACTATCACCCGATACATGATTGTGCCGTGCCTTAACACCAGCCAAAACAGGCTGGCTTTCTATCTATTGAGCTTCATTACAACACATACCATGGATTACACACGAATCTGTGATTATTTCTTCTAACTGTTCAGGCGTGAGGTAGAATTTTATTGTGACTAATTCGTTAGATTTGCATCTCACCAGGTTCTCTTAACTCATTGGCTGGTGTTGCAGGTTGTGTACGTGGAGACGGAGGACGTGGATGAAGATGACCTGGTTGTGTTGAGTCCTCAGTGGCTGGGCAGTGAAGTGATCGGTGATCTGCTGTCACGAGAGCTGACCATGCGATGTCGACCGACCGGCTGTTTCACTATCGACGACTTTCAGGTGCTGCTTCCTGGAGCCACGGCTGACGACGTGCTGTATCTGCTGGCAGCACTGGGTCTGAGCACGCGCTGCAGCTTCGGTGATGAGACCGCCGAACACGAGGTGGAACACGAGCTTCCGTGCCTCAACTTTGTCGAGACTCTGGCCGGACTCTGGGACCGTGAGGAGGACGCTGGCAGCGGTGCTCAGATGGTGTACGGAGGACTGCGCTTCGACGCTGGTCGGTCCGGCATTGATGACTTCATCCACGTCTTTCCACGCGTCCAGGTCCGGCTGCGGCGTCACTTCATGGCGTCGGTGTCGGACGACCCAGACTGCGACCTGTACCAGTGGTTCCACGGCTCCAAGTACTGCACGGGCAGCGGCTGTGAGGCACTGATCACGCTGGAGCAGGATGAGCAGGTGATTGAACTAAAGTGCCGAGCCGCCGTCGCCGGGGACGCGAGCGCAGCGGACATCTACCGGTTCCGCGAGGACATATCCCGAGTGGTTCTGACAACCCTGCAAGACTGCCTGCCCGGCGTCTGTGTCGAGGTGGCGTACCTGAGCGCCGTGGATCTAGCCATGCATGACGCGAGTCCGTATGCCTATCCGTCACGTGATGTTCTGCTGGCACTAGTCAACGAGGCGGAGACTGTTCAGAGGGTCGTCGGATCACAGGGCGTTGAGGAGGAACGACTGTGTGACTTGGTGGCGTTTGGATCGGACGTCCTGCTCGGGTCGCTGGTGCCGGGCCTGGAGATGCCGGTCTCACGCCTGCCAGTGGAGATTCGGCGCCGTCTCTGTGCGTTGATAGATCCCGTAGATCCAATTGGACGTGACTGGTGCCTGCTGGCGGTCCGGCTCGGTTTGTCGTCAGAGCTGCCACTGGTCGAGGGTGACCCCAACAGTTCCGGTAGTCCTACAGACCGTGTTCTGTCGTTGTGGTCGTCGTCGGCGGCGGATGGTGACGCCTCGCTGTCGAAGCTTGTGACGGCCCTGACGAACCTCGGACGAACTGACGCGGTCAATGTCGTGCTTTCAACAATCTCTGCCGTCGACGATACAACGACTGGTTCTGCTGCTAACTGAAGTGTCTTTGTCATACCAGCCAAACACTTCTCTAGTGCCTGTCAGGGGCGCTTGCAGATGTGCGATAAAATAAACTGAAAGAAAGTAAAAACAAACAAACAAAAACAACTGGAGATGGTTGCCGTCAACACCGTTTACCGTTTGTCACAGAACGAAACGTGGCACTACAAACTTTTGGGGAGGTTGTATTTTTATGGCAGAGGAATAAAACAAAATGCATTTGGCAAGGAATATGGACAATAAATAGTGGCACACTTTTTGGGACACGGCGTAAGTTGTTTTGCAGTTGTTTTGCATTGTTTTATTTTATTTTATGTTGTTGCCCATGTGCAAGCGCCTTCGCTGAAGATTATTTGATTGATATTTCAGTGAAAAATTGTCATCAGTTTGAGTTTATGCAGCTGAACGTTAGGTGTATTGCCAGCTTTAGTAAATGCTGTTATATTTAAACCGTTCAGTGCTTTAGTGCTTCCTTTCTTTTTGCTGCATTTGTTACTTCTGGTGCATAGCTTGGAAAATACATGTAGTTGTCGATACTGTTCTATGTGATGTAGCCATTCTCTGTTCAGAATTACGGCGTTGCACAGTGTTAATCAAAGGCAGAGCACGTTAAGATATACATGTAGTAGAATGATGTAGATTGAGAATATGTGATCAAATTCTATAGAATGCTGTTCATTAGCGCATGTAGCCATTTTAATAACGCGAGTCAGTTGTCAGTTGGCTTCCTGCATTTCGGGAGCCGGACTTTTTGTAGTTTCATTAGATTTCAAGTTTATCAGCTTTCTTTTGCAGTTTTTTTCATTCATTAATTTCTGTTTGGTCTCATGCAATGAACGAAGCCAGCTAGCTTCTTGTCAGCTGAATTTTTTTTCTGTCGCGTTAGAATAATATCAAGCGATTTTTGCGCGTTAGGACGCCTAAATGTGTGCTATGCTATCACTGTTTTGTATAGATGTTTGTGTTCTTTGTGCAATGAAGGCGGTGTGTTTACGTTGTTATCTTTCGTTAGAATTACTTTGGCATTAGTCAAATCTGACGACGTTGTTTGGTGGCCGTACTTTATTGAGCCTGATGAGTTTGAGTGTAGTGTGATTATTGATTATTATTTCATTCAGTTGTGTACAGTCTTCGTCTGGTACAACGCTATCTACAGCTGCTGGTTTTGTAGCCGTGTTTAATGTGTGTCCATGATATTCAGTGGTTTGATCGCAGAGTATCGTTTCACTCGGTGCTATTTTCTGCTCATAGTACAGTGTTCGGGCTGATTTTGCTTTTGTACATTTTTATCGCGGTTTTCACGACTTTTTCTAAGTAGCATTTCACATACATAGGCTACTGCAGTAGTTGTAGTATGATTTAGGTTATCTTGTGCAGTATCTGTTCCTTGGCGTATGGCTTTAGCCAGTGTAAAGTGCAAATAATTAACGTGATAACTTAATAAGGTAAACTCCTTACGTCTTCCATTCTGCAGCGGACAAAGTATATGTGTGTACTTTTTACGCGCGACAGCAGCTACTGCTGTATAGCGCGTCTTAGCCATCGCAATTCTGTCTGTCCGTCTGTCTGTCCATCACACGGGTGGATAAGTCAAAAACGGTGCAAGCTAGGATCACCAAATCTTCACCATTGGCTCCCTGGAAGACTAGTTTCAGGATCGGAAGCTTTTCCATAAATTCGAAAAGGGTCACTCCGAGCCGGGGCGATAAAGTTTTCAGAAATTTCACAGGGTCACTCCCAGCGAGGGCCCTAAATGAGAGGGGGGTGGAAGCCAATAAGTCGCTGTATCTCAGAAACGGTGTGAGATAGGGCCTAGGTTACTATTAATCACTAATGGGAAGTCCTACACTGGCTCTTGATCGGCACTGAAAGCAATGACCTTGGATGACCTTGAACGCCAGTGACCTCTATCCCCAAATCTGTAATTAAAATTGGGCGCAACTCCCCCAGTTTGAGCTGAGGTTTCCCCCATTTCTGACTCAAGTTTTCCTCTCTATTTTTGGGCTTCTTTCTCATCTAGGGCGAAAGTTTTGTTAAGGGTGTAGTTTGGCCAGTGAAAATAGGGAGGAAGTGAAAAATAGAGGGGATTTTTGTTAAAAGTGCAGATTGAAAAATAAAGGGAAAATAAAAATAGGTTGTAGTTTTATTAAAGGTGTAGGTTGCCCAGTCAAAAATAGGGGGACTAAAAGTAAGGGGGAGAGTTTTTTCGTTAAAGATGCAGATTGAAAAATAGGGGGAGTAAGAAAATAGGGGGAAAGTTTTGTTGAGGGTGTAGTTTGCCAGTGAAAAATAGGGGAGAAGTAAAAAATAGGGGAAATTTTTGTTAAAAGTGCTGATTTAAAAAATAGGGGGAAATAAAAAAGTAAGGGAAAGTTTTGATCTACAACCTTATCAAAACTCCCCAGGTATAGCGATAGAAGCCACTGTTGAACGCCAAAATAGAGGTTTTTATGGATTTTTTGTCGAGTTTTTGGCTGCGACACACGTTTCAAGAGGAAATTGCGCCGAAGTCAATAGAGAGAGACCGAGACAACCTGCGTGTGAAACTTTTAGCATTCAACGTAGTTTTCACTAGTTTAAATTCCCCCCTGTGTTCAAGAAATTCTCCGTACGGGGGCGTCAAACTTGGGCACCCCGTTCAAAATACTCGCATTCGCCAACTCATACCGCAGCAGCCACTCGAGAAGGTGGCGCCATCTGGCTTATGTGAATGCATCGTTCTTAATGTCAGTTGCTGGGATCGGCGAGCATAGATTTTGTTCGCAAATGAGCCTTCAAACATGCACCGCTATCGCGCGTTCCCCTTTGTGTTAGATATATAGGCTTTCTTGTTTGTGTTTGCACCTTTTCTGGTTGATGTTTGTTGTGTGAATCGACGATGAAAAGATATCTGTAATAAAACAAATCTGTTAATAGTTTTCGTCTCGTGTAGTTATCTTTTGATTTGTAACGTCTCTGATTCTTGTTAGTGACAGTGGAAGTCTGTACCCAGTAGTCTAGCTTGATGGACTAGGATTGTTAGCAGTTGTACGTGGAGGATGGGCACGATAAGATAAGTTTATAGCTAATGAACAGTCGGCTTAGTCTACTAGAAATCAGTCTGCTATTCTGCTTGGGTTGGTTGTATAGATTATCTAAGAGTATTGCTGCAGTGCCGAATATTTCTGCAGCACCGTAATCAATACTGCATCTTAAAAAGGTCTCCGTCGTTATCAATTTTGACTTGAAGAAGGATTATCAGATGTTAATAAATTGTTTTTATAAAATATGCCTGACATAATTATCTGGATTGAGCAAATTCTACACCGAAACATTACCTTTAAGCTATAAAGTCAAGTGATACTTGACTTAAATCAAAGTCAAAGCTAAACTCGAATGATTTTATGTTAAAAAGTCGCTCAAATAACTTTTATCTAATTTGATTTTGACTTTGATTTTTCTAATGAATCAGGCTTTCGTGCAACTGAAACGCAGTTTAAGCCTTCGCCAATAGATTTATTCAAAAACTGTGGCATTTGTGCAGAGATTGTTCTCAGTCTGTGGCTTACTGACGTGACAGGCAAAAATAACAGATCGGACAACGGGACAAATCGTTGAACATGCGAGCGTGGTTGAACATGGTTCTAAGGTGCCAAAATTGTATAAAAATTTAAAATTGTATAAAATAGTGTTTGTAAATTAACTGATAATTTCTACCTACAGCTGTCACGCCCGCATTAGGCATAGCTACAGTGCGCCCGCCGCCGGCCATTTCAAAGAAACCCACCTAAAGGTGCGTCGCGCGTTAACACATAATTAATTATTAAAAGTTCCACTTATTCGCGTACTAGGCTGTATGCAAATTAGGTTACGCTGGAGAGCGGAAAGGCGCAAATACGAAATGTCTGGCAGTGATCGCCCCATGCCTGTCATGACAGCGCTGAGGTAGACGAATCGGTTAGCACGCCCTGGTCTAAATGCCCGACCTCGACATTTTTCACAACAGAAAATCGTGTTCATTAGTGGCAACTTTTGAGCTTAGAATGCACAAAAAGGCCTTGGACCACGTTGGCGAGCTTAATTACAGCGTCACCCAGTCATGTGGATATTTTGGCGAAAGGAAGAAAAAAGGAAAATGGAGGGGCAAAAAGAAAACAGGATAAGCAGGAAAAAAACAGGGAGAGGAAGAGATAAAAAGGGATGGAGAAGAACTGTTGATCGGTGTCACACATTTTGATTTCTGGACCTTGGCAGCTATGTATTTATGATAATGTGAATTTGGCTAGGACTCTGATTGGTTGGCTCATGAATATGCAGTACGCGTTGACGCGCGTTAACGCGCGCAGTGACTTGAGAACGCACCTTAACGATACACAATCTCAAAAACGTCGATACAATATCATCGTCATCGTGATCACTGATCATATCAAATCCTTGATGAGGACCATTGTAATACGCCTGTATTTACGACGGTACGTCGGCAAATTCACAGACAGAAGCAAAGAATGGAAGCAGAAGTATACACACACTGTGCCACCAGGCCCGTCTTTAGAGGGGTGGCACTGGCACCTTGACACGTTCCAAGGACCTTGCACCCTAAAGGGGCCCCGCGCTATACGTTGGTAATCGCCGCAACGGACCAAGGGTCGACCGTCGATCGATCTATCTAAGCCTAGCCAATTATTTTTTCCTTGAATTAGGGGATGAATTATTGTCGCAACTTGAAATCAATTAAAAGGTGTAAAAATGTCGGTGGAGAAACCAAAATCTAGGGTCAATTTTTTTCGCTCGCTCCGTTCGCGAAGTTGTAAATCTAAAAAGCAAAGAAGATACAGGCTGTTAGGGATTAGGGTTACATAACCTAGTGGGGGGCGCTACGGCGACGTCCGACATGAACCTATAGCGGGAAAGGGGCGGCGGCGTAGCGGGATGATTGGCAGCTGGCGTCTACGAGGAACGGCGACCAGATATTTCGGGGTTCTTTGCTACTGCGACCGCACAGGCGCCGTATTGGAGGCCGGCAGGCTTAGGATGTCATGATGATACTGTGTATATAGTTGTAACATAAGTGTACAAAGAAACTCGTATTATCACTCGATACACACTACAGTAACTGTGCACTTCCTAAGCGGCGGACGGTGTCCGTTCGTAACACAGGCCAACCTTACAGACTTAGGCCTATTCTAGACATTTCACGTGCTGCACAGAAACTACGCAAGAGTGCCGTATAGTGTGCTCAATATCAAGGTATCAGGGGCCCCGCGGATAAGTCAGTGCCAAGGGTCAAAAGTCGGCCCTGCGTGTCACTACTCAGGCAATTGGAAGTCATCAAGCCGAAATAGCGACACGGAGTGACCGGAACTCAAAATATCCCAAGTCCTGTCCAAGACTTAAGACAGTAAGTTTGATGACGTGAATTTTTCGGTGTAGAAGTTCTGGACACATGAATCATCGTTAGACCGGCCGAGATAAACGGACGGATGGATCGACGTTGGGCATTATAGGCCTACAGAGTGAGGTCGGTCGAACGCGCGCTGAAGCAGCTCGTTGTAGGGTCGGCGCTTGCGAATGACTGCTGCTAAAATTGGCGTCGGTAGGCTGCGAGGAGCCATGGATATTATTGTACAGTGGCCGGCTACTTACTGGCAGACAGCGCATGCCAGCAACAGCGCCTTTGCTTACACTTCTTGCCTTCTGCTCTGCTCCTGCAGCCTCTGCAGCAGCACCGGCGCCGACGCATCCAACGGACAGCTGTATGCATGTTCATTATGGTATAACATAGCCGCCCCCGGTTTCAAGCATTGGCATCTGGCTGGCAGTAACAAAAAGTGAACGGATAAGGACGTGGTGAGGTAGCCTACTGGAAAGGGTCTGTATGCGGGGACACGGAAGTTCCCGCAGCCGCGGTTTATGCCAGAAGCTGAACAGTGTCGGTCTACTGTTAAAACGTCATAAATTCGGAGACGGGCTCCCATTTGCATCGCTTGCCTGAGCATCAATTCTACATACATGTAGTCGCACCAAAAACGCTGCAGTGCTATGTCTGCTGTAGCCTAGATCATCCAGTGAACAGCGAATGCATACTCTTGTGCAGGCCCGTCGAGAGCCACAGCGGGGCCAAAGGAAACATTCTCGCTGGCCCCTCTGGGGCGAAAATTTTTGATTTTTTTTTGTTTAAAATGGCGCATTCTGGTGTACTTTATATTTCTGAGAGACGGCAGGGCCCCAAACGTCGCGGGGCACGGGGTAACTTACCCCCTAGTCCACCCTCGCGACGGGTCTGCTCTTGCGGCACATTTTGTAACACATTCGCAAAATAGAACATAAGCCAAACCAACACTCTCGCAACTTGATGAAAACCAAATAAATCCTCTCAACAACAGCGATAGATTGACGGTGAGAACAGTGAACGATAACGTAATGTGGGATGGTAAACTAAAAAATTCGGTCTTTCAAATGATCGACTTTTACTGCAATATATGTAAAAAACTTACCAGTTTACAACTGTGTGTAAGGACGATGTGATGATATCAGTCCTCTAAAACAGCAAAAATCATTTGGGTAACCTTAGATGGGGCTATGCATATGGCGTCCTTACAAGCTGACTTTA
>Ga0209367_1004345_pt1 | contig 19524 bp, 13 predicted proteins | sample WorMetLIZISLAND2_FD_187412 | JGI IMG/M metagenome (GOLD analysis project Ga0209367, IMG submission 187412) | Marine gutless worms symbiont microbial communities from Max Planck institute for Marine Microbiology, Germany - Olavius geniculatus... ...
CCCTACGTCTCCTTGAATCTACTGCAGCATGACATGTCATTGAGTCCCACGGCTTTAGCAGGGTGCCCAACTGTGATAGATGCACCAACAGTAATGTAACTCGTAATATCCAGAATCACTGATGTTTTTAGTGTTGTCAACTAAAACGCTTCTAGTCTGTGATGTAGGTTTTAATATGTAGTAGTACCAGCTAGAAAGTGATGGCTGTTCGCCTACATTGGCCTCTGTGGGTTAATTTTTTTTAGCTATGATGGCATATCACACTGTTGACTGCTACGGTCAACTCAGCCTGGCCGTGCCTCCATGGGCAGTTGGTATGAGTACCCACGAAAGCCGGGTGTAAACATGCACGCAGACTGCATGATGACTGGTTGGTGGCGTGGCGTAGCGGTAACGCTTCAAGTCGAATCAGCGAAGTTATTCTACAGCGGGCCCAGTTAGTACTTAGATGGTTGACTGTCTACGGGCAGGTAAACCATCTCGGTATGAAGCCAGCCAGCTAGGTCGACTCAGCCTTCTACCCTCTGTGGGATGGTAAAATGAGTATCAGCTTTCGGGCTGAGTAGTAATAAATGGCGATGGTTAGTGTAGTACTTGTAAATGCCTACAGGCAGATCTGAGGTTCAGATCGATGGGTCTGGTCCAAAATTCGGCAGCCGCCTGGTGCTCGTGCTGCTCTGGCCAAATGAACCGGCTGAACTCTCGCAGTGGCAGCTCACTGCTACAATGACAGCACCATAACCATTGTTGCAGCTGTTACTGTTACTATTACCAGCCCTGTGTCCATGGTCTGTCAGTGTAAACTGGTGTCTAACTGAGGGCTAATGAAACAGTGATCAGCTTGGCCTTATGGGCTTTGTGGCTGAAAAAGAACGTTGTGTTACATCGCCACTGGAGCACATGCTTTGATTCTTAAATTTGATTTATTTTTACAGATATATCGAGGGTAATTAATCTACATGTTTGCATTGTAGAGACTAAACAACACTAAAATTGGTCTATATTTGCCAGGAATATTAGTAGTACCATTTAAACGTGTATTGATTTAGTTCAAATAATACTGTTGTGAGTTCTGGTGTATAGCAGCCTCTGTTTATATTATTGTTGCAGCGAACGTCTGTGTGAAAGTTTAACTGTGCACGGTGACTCAGATACAGGTTTGCTCTGATAAGTTTAAGTCTGTCAATCAATCAATCAATCCTGTTTCATAGATGACAGCTACAAGATTTTGGCATGGTCTTGCACAGCTGCAGTGAAACTGTACAGAATGGCACAAGTTGACAGTTTAACCTGATGCATAAACTAGAAGAACTAAAACTATGGTATTGTAATTTTGTAATAAGAGAAGTGGAATTAAAGCTGTGATGTAGAAAATCAAAAATACTCGAGAAACAGAAGTTATGGAGAGATAAAAAAGAATTTTAAAAAGAACACAGATGAGGATTAAATGGAACAAAATCGAAAAAGAATGACAAAACTGAAGCTTATTTGAAATGTTAGAAGCACAGCTGGATTTATTTTATTCTATGATTTGTTGTGCAGACATTCCGGAGATACCTGAACTGGAGGATGATGGGATAAGGACAGTTCGGGAATCTGATGTGCCCATGGCACCACAGTATGCATTTGTTAACATTACTGACACTGACATCATGGCTACAGTCCAATGCTGGGAAATTACAGTAATAACGAAATTGGAAATCTTTTGTAAGGACTGAAATTAAAATTGAGAATTACTTGATAACTGCAATTAGAATTGGAACCGAAATTCTTTAAGAAGGCAGAACTGAAATAAGAATCAAAGTCAGAAAATTTTACATCTTCAGAAGTGAATTAGAATAAGAAGTAGCATTTATTTTTCAGCGCTGAAATAAATAACATTGTTCACTAGTTGTTGAAATATGATGAAATTTATTTTAGTGTTTGCGGTTGATAAGTTTATCGTCAGCAGCATTGTGAGTTGAAAATTTGGATGGGGCAAAAAGTTGCAATTTTCGAACAAACACTGCAAATGTTCGACGGAATTCCAACAGACAATTGCAAAATTTCTGATAGCGGAGATTACGATGCTCAGAATTTCAATTTTGCCACTAAATTTTCTTTTGGCATTTTTGTGTGACAAGAAAAATATTTTCTAACTGCCCAAAATTTAAGAGGGCGGGGCAGTTGCCACAATGCCCCACTGTTTATTGTTCTGACTGAGAATCGGTGTCTGTGTGTGTGTGTGCTGGTAGCATTGCCGTGAACCGAGTGGCAACATTCAAGGAACTCGACACGGAACTCATTCGACACACCGGCTTCCTATCTCTGGTGCGGTGTACTGTTCACTGCTATACCAAATAAAAGTGAAATGCTAAAGATACTTGCTCATAGAATAAGCATTTATATATGATTGAATCTTTTGTAAATTAGGGTGTCATTGCAGTGTGTTTAATTATTTGAGTAGTTTATGTGATTTTCGTTGTACTTGTTGAGTTAGAGACAGAAAGATGGAGTTTATATAGTTCCCAACCACTGTATTTGAGTAGTTATATCTCATACAAGTTACTATGTTTTTCCAGCCTGTTTATCTTGTAGCTTTCACTGAGTTCTTGCTTGACCTTTTGGTTCTGTTTGCATCAGTATATCGCTGAATGCTTTTTGCATTCTGCTGTTTACATGCAGAAGCTGCAAGACGGCGGTGAAATTGATCTCAAATTGCTTGGAGCTGCTCTCTCAGGAGAAAATGAAGTGGTTGAGGTAGAAAAAAAATTGAATTATTGCAAAACTTATAGGCACAACTACATCAGGACCTCTAAATTTTGAGACAGTGAGATGGCCCCCATGGCCTGTATGTATGTATATATGGTATACCCATGTATGGTAGCTTTTTACGCGTGAAAGCTGCTACTGCTTTCAGCGTGTCTTAGCCATCGCGATTCTGTCTGTCCGTCTGTCCGTCTGTCTGTCTGTCACACAGGTGGATCAGTCAAAAACGATGCAAGCTAGGATCACCAAATCTTCACTGTCAGCTACCTGGAAGACTCTAGTTTCAGGAACCGTAAAGCTTTTCCATAAATTCGAATGGGGTCACGACAAGGGTGCTAAATGAGAGGGGGGTGATCAAAATTTGCAATTTTTGGCCAATAAGTCGCTGTATCTCAGTAACAGTGCAAGATAGGGCCTAGGTTAATATTAATCGCTAATAGGAAGTTGTACACTGGCTCTCAATTGGTGCCACATTAAATGACCTTGAACGCCAAAATAGGGGGTTTTATGGATTTTTTTGGTGATTTCTGGCTGCGACAAAAATCTATATCATTCACTAGGTGGCACCACGCTACTATCGTTATGCAATCCAGATAGAGAACTTGGTATTTGTATATTAACTTAGCGTGAACACCCCAATTTTCAGCTAAACTACTAAACCGGAACTGCTATAGGCTTTCGTTCGTCTTGTGAGCATTAGCTCAAATTTCTTGTATTTTATTATTATAGACGTTTATACTTGGAAAGTAGTCAAATGATGCTGAAATGCTCCAGTGGTTTGCATTAAGGGTGAAAAGAGAGGGATGGAAATTATCAAGAAAAGGGGAAAAGGGCAAAGAAGGGACCTATGAAGAATGTCCATTCCAACTTTCATAATTTATTTCTCACTGTTGGACGTCCCCCATTTACTACAGGAATGGCGCCATTTTGTGACTGTTTATGCAGCTGCCTTTTAATAGCCCAGCCGTTAACTTTGTAGTTTTAGTCCTGCTGACAGTGCACTTGACCCTGTAACAATAGAAGAACTACTTATTTTCTTCTCAGCTGTGCACAATGATGCTATTTCACAAACATTTAGCCAGTAGCGCATCTTCGTACAGAAGTGAACTGATTAGATTCTTGTGTCAAAAGTTCAAAGGTCACTGCATTGCATCATAACCATCCGACACACACCACTCCATCGGATTATGTATTGGGGGTCGGGTGTGTGCAGCACGCATACAATTTACATCACAATTCTGAACAGACTGCAACGCCGCAAAAAGTTCAACTCTCTTTCTCCACAATTCAAGCCCTGGTTCTATAGTCATCTAATTAGCTGTATATAACACAATATGATGCGATATGGGTTTGCTCTGGAAAACTTAGCTTTTTGGAGTACTATTTGTCGAGAACTTGTCAGGTGTACAGAAGGCTGTTTTTTTGCCTGCAGGAGGATATTCCATGGGAGTGGGATCAGATATTCACCGAGGTTTCTTCAGAGCTGTTAGCAGAGTCGGAGCAACGAGAGAACCCAGAAGAATGAACAAGATGATGTGTAGTGTACTGTTCTTGAATAAACTCAGTCACAGAAACCTCCTACTCTGCATATTTTTTTCATTACTCCAAAAACCCTCATAATTAGAGTATCTTTCAACTAGTTGGTCCAACAACAAAATTATACATGAATATGAAATTGATGTATGTGGCAATTATGCATGAAGATTCGCATATCTTTGCCTATTTCCGCACATGCAACTTCATTTTTGTCACGATTTCGTCACTTTGTGTGAATTCAACAGTAAGCCAAATGGTCCATCATTATTTTTACTGGGTGAATATTTTTTAATTTGCAAGATAACTTACTGTTTGCAGGATATTTAGGGACAGCCTCCAAATTTCAGGATGAGTAGGAGGTTTAAGTAGTTTCTGAAGTCCATTGTTTCTCTCATCCTAACCATGGCATGAAATGCTCGCTTATCTACTGATGTGCCGTTAACAGCGTTAACAGTGGCATTATGGCCAGCAATTGCTCCCCCTAAATTTGGGGCCATCGGAAAATTTTGTTTGAAAATTTTTGTCCAAAAATGCCAAATTTTGGGCTGAAAAAACCCATTTTAGGAAAATTCAGGCTCAAAATTTAAATTCTGATCACTCGTAGTCTTCTCTGTTGAAAATTTTTAGTGTCTGTTGAAAAATCACAACTTCCTGGCCCACCTACTTTTTAACATATGATGCCACTGGCCGTTAAAAGACTACCATACTCGTTTGGGTTCATCCTTGTAGGCATCTGCTTACCAGAACAAACAGATTTGCTTTATTTTCATCTATAGTCATCAGTGAGTTATTTAGTTTATTGCTTAATGCTGTGTTTAAGTTTGTCAATCTTAATTTCACCTATGGTTGAAAATGCTAACGTTCCACTAAATCATTTGCTACTGCATTGATATCTGTTGTCATGTAATGCATTTTCTGGTTCATTTAGTGTTTGGGTCATATAATTTATACTGACATATAATTTTGTCCAACAGTATGTGTGCAGTTAACTGGTAATGTCAGTCAGTAATAGGTGGATGTATATAATGCATACTGTTTTGAAAAACCATAACTTGTCAGTTATTTTGCAATATACAGTGTTGTAGTGGTAAATTTGTATTTGGGGGAACGACTTGCCTCCCCAGGTCCCTTCTCCTCCCTTTAGAAGAAAGCCCCTCTAATCCAGCCGGTGGGTCTGGGGGACTGCTGTAAGCTCCCCCAGCAGGGTACATGGTGGGACCCCAGCTGCAAATGTATTTTAGAGCATTTTACACTCCTGGAAACCACATCTGGTGACACTAAGTTTTGTATAATTTTCTTTTATATTCAAATGTCCAAAGGGAGGTGATAGGACTTTTCATTTATTAGCAGGCCTATTTGGGGGTATGTTATTGTATGGCCATTCCCCCTTGTCCTGGTATTATTTGGGCAATGGCATTCCCTCCCAAAAATATTTGGGATTATGACATTCCCCATCAACTACACCAAGAGATACAAGACTAACAATGTCTTAAATTGTGTCAGAATTAAATCATATCATTTAATTAACCATACAGCATCACAGATGCTATAACAGAGCAGTTACCTTAAGCAGCTTGCAGTTCAAACAGTAACAGCATGCAATATATATAACAGTTACAGCCTAATAAACAAAACTAAGCTAGAAATCATGTTGTCATTTCCTGCAAGTATCACCAAAAGATAAAACAATAATACATGATGGCAAGCAAAAAAATTGTTGACATGTACGCTAATGTCTGAATAAATTTTTTGCTCCTGAACTGTGAAACGAGGTATATGCCCATTACCACGCTATGTAGCCTAGCAGTTGCGTATAAGGGGGTAGGTGCAAACAGGTCGTAATTATCTTTCACGGGGGCCGAGCTGTAGTCAATTTTGTCCCAAAATTCGTTGCCGTGGCAACAGGGTTGGCAGGGGAGAAATTTAAATGACACCATCGGATAGCCCAGGTCCAAAAATAGGGGGTAGGTGCAAACTGCGCGCAATTATTTTTTACAGGGACCGAGTTATACTGCTTTGAAATCTCCACTGGATGTAATGCAAAACTTTGCAACATTTGAATGGTTGCTATGGCAACAGGGGTCGGTAGGGGGTAAATTTAAATGACACTGTTAGATTGCCCGACCCCGAAAATAAGGGGGTAGGTAAACAGTGCACAATTATCTTTTACAGGGACCGAGTTATACCGCTTCGAAGTCCCCACAGGCCATAATGCAAAATTTTTTAAAATTGGGGTAAAACAGGGGAAAGAGTTATCGGATTTTTATCCCAAACAAACTCAATCTTACTTTTCGGGCCCCGAATAACTGTGCAAAATTTCATCAAGATCGAATCAAAATTGTGGCCATAGGAGTGTTTACAGACGGACAGACAGAATGACATAAGTGATTTTATAATCTGTCCCATGCTACGCTATACCAATGGGACAGATAATAAGTAACAGGCATCGTGAGGAATTGTGCAATGTGCAAAATTGTGCATCTTACTAACAAAATACGAGTACATTACAACATGCATGAGGTTAATGAACAGTGTTGGATATTAACAAAGTAGTTCTACTTTGTTACCGTTTCACGAGTAGAGGTTTTTACTTTCTATATCTACTTAAGTAGTTTTTCATAAGGCTTCTTCCTACTTCTACTGTGGGTGAATAGGGACAGAATTATCATTGATACGACACTAAAACAATTTAGTATGGTTAATTTTCAAACAGATCTTTTCTACTTTAAACAATTAAAATTCCTATTTCTACTGGAGTAGAATTTTTGACTGCTCTATCCAACACTGCTAAAAATGGCTGCACTGTAACCATGATACATCGCATGTTTGGAACATATTATTCAGTAATAATGGTACATTAATTTGTGCAACTATCACAATGCATTATGACAACCATATATATAGTGAACAAACATAGCTATACAGTATACACACTACATAATACACAAAGCAGATTAAGCTAAAATTATTTGGACCTGCTTGGCTCCTTTAAGAACCTTGATATCTAGATTGGCTGATTTTCTTCAGCTTAACCCTTTGCGAATGCAGTAACATGCAGTGTAAATTGTCGACAGTCAAAACATGGTAATGGTAACAGCATCAGGCCAGAGGTAATATGCGTCTACCAACCTAGCTATAACATACTCGCTCATTGCACTGCTGCATCGGCATCTGACCACTGACCTTTTAAGTTGAAATTATGGCATACCAGTCACTCAACTCAAGCCCTTGGGAATATTCACACCATTTTTTATTTATTCTGTCACTTGTTTTCGAATTAGGAGACTGTGTGAGACAGATGGTCAGACAGACAGAGGGACGGGCAAGACCTGTAATCATATTAGAATGGCCACCTAATAAGTCAACGCCTAACAGGGATGCAATGCAAATGGCAGCAACTGTCTAACCATCTAGACAGCCATGTCCATCTGAATTTTACCATGAGGTGTGTAACCAATCAGCTCGAAATCATCGGCACAGAAGTCGTCGATGGATGAAACCTGGCGACGAATCGTAAGTTTCGGGAATGGCCGTGGCGTGCGAGATAATTGTTCCTTCAGCTGCGTGATGTGGTTCCGGTAGACATGTGCATCACCAAAGTTATGAATAAACTCGCCCGGACGAAGCCCAGTAATGTGCGCTACCATGCAGGTCAGCAGAGCATAGCTTGCAATGTTGAACGGAACCCCAAGACCCATGTCAGCTGACCTGGAAATTACAAAAATTTAAGAACATAAAGCTTCAGGTTTGCAATTATTGATATTTTCTTCAAAAACTAGTTAATACTAGAATAGTACGCACAATTAAAACATGATTCCTGTTTTTTGGAACACCAGTATGCATAAACAATCTGATATTCAAATATTCTATCAATAGTTCATCTACTAAAGCTACCAACATAAGAAAATAAATGCGAAAACACTGTATACACTACAGATAAAAAGAGGCACAGCATATAAATGTATGTTATGTATTCTACCTTCATTTTTGTGACACCAGACAGCAAGTTATTACCAGTAATTAACAAAACTTGTACTTAACTGATCAGGATTTTATTGTGCACATGATATATCTACAGGTAATAGCCAACAGCCATGACTATTGTTTTCAGCATTGTTTATCGCATTTTTTATTTAATTACGATCTACAAATGTGTGTAAAATAAATAACATAACAATTCCTATTAAGTTTTGCACAAGTTGCATCTGTCAACTTATTAATGAACAAACATCATGATGATGACCTCTGATACATCATGCAAGACAGCTCATCGCCCGAGACATAGAACTGTATCAGTGCATGGCAAGGGGGAAGAGCCATTTTCCCTATGTCTTTTGGATTCCACGCACATATTATAAGCCGGCGATCGTTCGGATTTGACTTTATCTTGTCAATAACTTCCTGCAACTGATCTAATCCATGTCCGGTGTAATCGGCATGCATGTCTGTATATTCCGCCCCGCTGTGTCGCCACTGGAACCCATAAACTGGCCCGAGGTCGCCTTCTTCGCGATCACCAAATCCATACTTATCCAGGTACTCCCGTGATCCATTGCCATCCCAGATGTGGACGCCACGCTCCGAGAGCTCCTTGGCGTTAGTTGAACCGCGAATAAACCAGAGTAGCTCTTCAACCACACCGCGCCAAAAGACTCGCTTCGTCGTGAGAAGCGGGAACACGTTATCACGCAGACTGAACCGCAGCTGACGGCCGAAGACCGACAATGTTCCAACACCAGTCCTATCAACCAATGGCAGTCATGTAAAATTGTAAAATCATCAAAAGAAAGGAGCACAGACGGACAGACAGAAATCAGCAACAAACAATAAACACAATTAAAAATATAAAAATTTAAAATTCTAAAAAAAACTGCTTTATACACACATTCACACGAATGGCTAAGGTGTTTTGAACGCTATTGCGACATGCTATAGAATGTTGTTTATAATTAATTAATATAATTAGACAAACGAAACTTGATCATAGTACCAAGTTTAACAATTTTCTACAGACCTATCAGCAACATTTTCACAATACTGCACTCCATGTTATCAGCAGTAGTCTTAACATGCAAAACAGTTGACAGTTGTTGCACTTGCAGTGCCCTCAAAGATGGAGCAATCAAAACTATACTGTCTGCATAAAAAGAACACTGATAAAATTATCAAATACCTGTCGTCTTTCACTTTGCCGGATTCAATTATATCACGAACCAGGTTCAAGTACTGATATTCTTCATGACTTTCAATGTGATTCATGCTGATTGCCGAAAAATCTGCCAGCTGACTATCTGAAAAAATAGAACATGACAAATTTTAGAATTGCTGCTTGTAAGTTCAGTAGTTTCAGAAGTGTAACTGATTTTGCACTATTATAAAAATAAAATAAAAACTGGAGTAAATAAAGTAACAACATAACAAATATTCATTTTTCACTATGAGAAATGTCTACTGTTAAGATTCAAAGCTCATTATATGCCAACACGAAAAAAATCAGAACATGTACAACAGACCAACAAAGCGTAATAAAATATAACAGCGTTCTCTTCACGACGTAGATAACGGCTCCGCTATAGGTAAAAAGTGGATGTGCGGACATGCGGATGTCGCAACGGGTAACGTTCTAAATAAACTGCAATTTATTGGTTTAATTGGTTTAATCATCCCCTCACCCTATTCCTAACCCTAATCTTGACCATAACCCTAACACCGACATAAAATCCGCAGATCCGCTTTTTACAAGGGCAAGAGATATAGCACCATAGCCTATCCTCTTCCCACTATGACCCATCGTAAAACAGAAGCTGCACTTTGGATGGCCTAACAACCATGAACAAGTTCAGTATACCATAGATTAATTTATTATACTCATGCGACACGACTTTTCTTTGGCAGCGCATTTCTGTTCTACTACAGCGATTTAACGCTATTTTGATCAGCGAGACCTTTGTCAAGGCTGGAGATGCACCAGACCTCTAGTCACTCGGACACTTTGTTTTTAACCTTTTTTGTTTTTAACCCCCGGGAACCTTTTCTACAGAGGGTAAAAAATATGCTAATGATAATAATAACTTTTAATAGTTTTAATACTTATAGCTAATAGTTTTAATTTCTGCTGATGGCATGGCAGACAAAAATTCGAAAAAGTTTTGTTTTGTTGTACTGAGGCAATATACTAGTCAATTGCGGACGCCGCGATTTAACGCCTAACAAGAGATGTGCCGTAATATGTATTAAGCTTACTATAGTGTTCACGTTTAAAGCCCCTGTCTAGGTGTTTACTGCTGCAGTGCAGGCAGTTGTAAGTGTGAAAAGTTTTTAACTTAATGTAATTTATGATTGTTACCAGCAGTTAAGCAAGTGAAACGTCAGATGTCAATAAAAAATTGTCAACAGCGTTCGCAATTTACGAATTCTCTGCACTGGTATCCCACACAGCGGCAATGATGCCAGCGGCTGCAGTTCTCACACTCGACCCAGGTGATCTTCTTGTCGATGCTGTGGCTGTTCTTCCCACGTTCTTTCTTGACAGGTGGCAAGACCACAGCGTTGCAGGTGTTGCACAGTTTACGGGTGCCATATGGTTTTGAAATTGTCTTCCAATAATAAAAACTATATCACCACTTTTAATCATCACCTTTAGCCTGTGTGATCCTATATGGCAGGTGAAGCTCCGTAGGTACGCTACGTCTAACGCAGTTATAATACAAAAGTCAGCAACAGGAAAGAAAAAGTTATATAGATAATGCGGACCTGCGGACCAACCAACGGGTAAACTGCGGACCTGGTCTGCAGGTTTGATCTGCAGTTTACCTGTTGGGGTCATACTAAAGAGTGCGCGCAGTGCGATCAGTGCGCGCAGCCGTTATCTGCAGGTGGCCGCCAGCGTGCGACGTGCGTGCACAGCCGGATGAAAGGCACACAGCACACACGCACGCACGCACGCACGCAGCACGTCGCACGCCGGGAAGCAGTCAACAGTGCGATCAGCCAGCACTGCTGCTTACGTATACAGTGCGGGCGGCCGGTTAAGGACAGTGGCACAAAATGCGAATGGCTATGGTAACGGGCTGCGCGCACTGGTCGCACTGCGTGCACTCTTTAGCACGACCGACCCGTTGGTCGGTCCGCAGGTCCGCATTTTACCCGTGCCAATCAACAGTTGGCTACTGTTTTCTCATTACATCACATTACTAAGACTACTACTGTTGAGCAGTTAAAAGTAAATCTAAAACACTTCAGTGTACCATACAAGCGTTACGGCAGTTAACTGTAATAACAAATGCTATGTCGAAAAAAGTTCACTCACTGAAAATAAACAAATTTTGCGCCAACGGTTATACCAAAGAATACCAAACATGTTGAATATTTTACGATAACGTAGCGAAGCACAAACAATTTAGTTTCTTGAACTTATAAAAATATCAATAACATACGGATGAGTGATTGCAATCCCGGGATTGAATTCTTAATCCTGGGATTCGGGATTGAGAAATTCGTAATCCCGGGATCCCGTTTCGGGATTAGGTATACAGATTGGTCATCATTTTGGTATCCTTAATTGACTTATTTCATGCATAGAATGTTGTGTAGACCCCTACGGAATTAAGGTATGTCCGAACCAACGAGCTATTTATAAAATGTCCGAACTGTACGGAGTGACTGTCAAAATACAAATTACAGTACGCAGCAGGGAGTAGTACTCTAGCGCTCATAAAATATTTTATTTATCAGACGGCTAAAATTCTTAGTTTTGTCATTTGACATGCGAAAAAAGTACAATTTTAACAATTTTTAAATCCCGAAATCCCGGGATTGGGACGCAGCTAATCCAGGGATTCGAAATTGATGAAAAAAGCCGGAATCCCGGGATCACAATCCCGGGATTGCAATCTCTAATCAGATGCCACACTTTATTCTACTAGACAAAAAGTAATTATTACGCTCAAATAATAAACTAGGACGTCCGTTTAATCAAGGTAAGGCATAATGGTATTGTTTTAACATTGGAAATTGCCAGATGATTTTGGTCTTGACTAAGGTCTTGGCTTTGGTCTTGATTTTAGATTTGACTTTAGGCTTAGACGGTGACCAAAGTCAGGTCAAGTTCGGTCTTGACTTTGGGCTTAGACCAAAGTCAAGACTTTAGTCTTAGACTAAAGTCTTAGCGAAACTTGACCTCACCCATTGGTTATACCGAAAATTGTCCGCAGTGTCTTATAACCACAACCTACTGCGAAGATGTTTATTTTTCCTTTAAGTTACGTCACACTCACGCACGCTTTAAACACGTACGTAGCCTGGGGCCCTGCTGACGCTGATCATAGTTGATCATAGCTCTTACAAAGATGCCATACAGGCTGTTAACGCTGTTTGGCTGTTTTTATTAATGCTATTACTACTTCCGCTCTTCTCATAATTATATATGATGAACCCAAATATAGAAATTAGAGCTGTCGAAGCGTTAATTTTTTTAACGCATTAGGCTAATTAAAGGCGTTATTAACGCACCAAGATCCGTCGAGTGGGAGAGTAGGGAGTAAGTTACTCCGGGTGCCGCGACGTTTGGGACATAGGCGGATTGAAGGGGGGGGACAAGGGGCCATGGCCCTCCTCCCCCAAAATGCCAAAGTCGCTCTCTCTTGCCTTGCATATGCAATGCATTATAAAAATTTGTGCAGAAAAACTAATAAAATTCATACTCAATATATGCATTTTAGGGGGTTTTATGCCCTTAAAAGCGTTCGCTTCCGGGACTGCGCCCCGGCGACTGGCCCTACCCAATTAAAAGAAGTTCACTTTCGTTCTCGGCTTTTGGCTTCAATTTTTGGCGCTTGGGGGCTAGTTCCCCTCTTGTAACTCCAATTTCTGGCCACGCCTACGTAAGAGTAAGCAAAAAATAAACAATAAAATAACGCCAGAGGCGTCTACACCATGCAAATGTTCCAAGAAAGAATAGAGAGTTTGTTTTTGGAAATTAAGGGGGAAGTTAAATATTATTATTGTTCTGCATTTTTGATATCATATATTTATGATATCTTGCAAGCAGAAGTGTTCTGTAATGGTTAGAACGCGCAAAATTTAGCACCTTGAGTCCACGAAAATACGCAATTTTGACCCTAAAATATTCAAAAAAATTTCTGGGGAGGGGGCACTGCTTTCTTCCTAGACCTGTGGAGGGGGACACCCCCTTCCCACACTTACCCCCCTTGGCGCCTTCGGCGCCTCGACTCGGCTCGCGCCTTCGGCGTTCGACCTTGGTCCCCCCAACTTCAACTCTTGGATCCGCCTATGGTTTGGGGGCCCCGCCTGTACAATATAGAAAGTTAAAACACATTTTAAACGTATAATCAACAATAGCTGCCGTCATAGTTAGCATAGAAATCTATTAGCTTGTCGTCAAAAGTGACATGTGACGAATTAGATGGAGATCATACATGTATGGACTAAGACAATTTGCAAAGAGGAACTGCTATAAGCTGTCGGTGCGTCTCGTAAGCAGCAGCTCAGATCTCTTGTTAATACTGTGATACTGCTTATCAAACCAGTAGGTCGGTATGCATTCGCATGTATTTCTAGGCTCCCAATTTTCAGTCCGTTCTCTATTGTGACTGCTGATCGTTAAGATTTGGAGTACAAACAACCGCGCACCGTAAATATAGTACAAATAGGCCTACCATTAGTGAAATACACTAGATATCTAAAATAAGCAAAATTGTGCAAATAGTCGAGTTGTCACTATAGGTTAGTCGACCTCAGTGTCTGGTTACATGCACTTGTACGGTTGTCAGTGTCGCTAACTGAAGCAGTTTGACCGCAATTCGCAGTTTAAGGGTGCGGTCAGTATTTCAATTTGTAGAATACAAGGGGGAGGGGCGAATTGGCGTCACAGCGTAACGGTCGGACAACACTGCTTTTTGGACAGATTTTTGGTAAGACGTTTGCCTAGCCAAAACTAGAAAGCAGTCATAGCCCGCAACCTCCGCCAAGGCAATGTTGTTCGCTAGGAGGCAGCACCATTTTCGGTTTTGCAGCGTTTTCCCTTATTCCTCATTGAAAGCAATGGTAACGAAAATTTGAAAGTGATCCAGAATCCAGGATTCCTTCCGGATCACCCCCAAAATTGAATCACTGGTAGTTTGTGCCATTCCCGACATGCCCTCGAAATGTCAGAAAGATGCGTCCATAACTTTTTGAGTTATCTTGCTGACACACAGACAGACAGACTATAAGTCTGGCTAAACATTACCTCCTTGGCGGAGGTAATAAATACGTATAATCTACGTTACGGACAACAGGCGACAGAACACCGTACCATCATCACGCGACAATTAATCACCGACATATAATCACTTAACAATCACACAACATAATCACAGTTACACATTAAAAAGTCCCATAAAACATGACAATCAAGACCCGGTGGTTAAAGCTATTAGGCTACGTCGTTCGCTCCGACCCAGATGAGGACCATGTTCGCGCTTTCAACGCCAGCGTCGACGAACCGCCAAAGGACTGGAGACGGCCTCGCGACCGTCCTCGACAAACGTGGCTACGCACCGTCGAGCATGGATATCCGGCAACAAAACACCGGGCTGTGGGCGGCCAAACACTCTGCACAAGATTGAGCTTTTTGGCGTCAAATGATAGAGACGGCTACGCTCCAGCAGGGGCTTGCCCCATGATGATGATGATGATGCCCCCACTTTATGATGATTCCACCACGTTTCTATGGGGAAAAATGGCTGAGCCGTGATGTTCACCATGCACGTCCTGCTCATCGTCTGTCTCTATATAGGTATGTTCGAAAGTGCAAAATCGATTACAGGTCAGTGATAAACTGTCACCTGATTAAATGTCGGGTGATTAAGTGTCACCAAACCATAAGCGCGACCGTTAGAAAATGCCAAGCCAACAACATTTTGCCCTGCATATCAGTTTGAAGTCAGTCAAATACAAAATACATATTGCTAATGAGATAGAATTCGACGAATAAAAAGTGTGATGTTCAACGCTGTAGCTGTTTGTCTCGTCTGGCGCACGCATAGCCGACGACGATCAGTTGCCAGCTGGCCTGCCAAGTAACACGGCGACGAGATGACGATCTCAAGACATTGTTATTAGTATTATTATTATCACCACTGCGCGATGAACACGACGTGGCCAGACTGACGGGTATACGATACATCACCGGTTCACACGCTATGTCGACATCAGAACGGGCGCCCGGCGTCCTCAGGTAAGCCTGGTGAATGATCTGCGGAACCTGCGCCAACATCACCAGAAAACAAGCACAATGCAGATGCCGACGTGTATGCGGCTGACCGTACCTAGTGCACAGTGACCGAGCACTCATATAGGCTAGACAGCCAGCCATCCGGCGGGTGGTCCGCCAGCCGTACCATGTAAGTAAACGCGTACGCAAGATATTTTCACGAGGCTTTAGACATCCATTGGCCTTTGAGATTTTAAACCAAAAAAATTGGCACACGCAACGGGAACATTTACGCAAATTTCTGTTTTTTTTGTACGCCTTTTTGTTTAACAGACAGATAAGACGCTTAACGTGGCCAATAGGACGGCCGCATAAGTACCGTAAATAGTTCATTGTTACAAGTACGTAAAAAGTAAGTTAATTTACAAAACGTCAGCGTCAGCAAAATTAATCGGAGCAACTGGGGCAGATTTAAACATGCAGACAGGCAAAAAAACAGATGAGCAAAAAAATAAACGAATAAAAAACAAATTACTCTGTCTGGGTTCAACGTGGCTCTCGTGTACCAGGCACACATTGAGATGGAGGACACGTGTGTGGGAGCGGCGGCAGATACTGCCGCAACACTCTCCATGTTCTTCTTCGACTGCTGGTCGCTGGATAATGATGAGGTCTTGACGCTGACATTCTGTGGTGCTGGCTCACGGTAGTGGTACTCGGGGAAGTAATAGTTGATGTTGTCAGAGTGGCGGACAATTTGCGTCACGTACTGACGGACCCCGCGCACGATATTCCCTCGACAACCACCACCAACAGCAGCAGCAGCGCCATTGCTCATCAGTGACGTCAGCACCTAAACATTACGTCATTATTTCATCATCCTAATTTATTATGCGGCCGTCCTATGGGTCGTGTTACGCTATGTCTGTCTGACTATCTGTCCGTCTGTCCCTCACGAATTTGAGCTTCTAATTTTTTTTAAAAAAAGTAGAAAATCAAAACTGGTCGTAACTTTTCTCTAAGTAAGAGCCCGTAGGCTAAACAGTCTGACAAACAGACAGACGGGCAATACCCGTAATGCGTACTATTATTACAGCCGCATAATAAACCAAGATAAAAAGAAAGGTAACATATCAATGCGAATAAATTGTGAGTGCCAAAAATCAGTCATAATAAGCCTACCAAAACTATAAACGTCGAATACATTTTCATAAAATAGGCTACGTTAAAATTAAGTAGTATAGCCCAAAGCTTTTATATATATATAGTCAAGTGACAAAAAGTTCGCAATATTATCGTTTATGATTTTTGGCTCTACGTTTATATAATCTTGATTCCTGCTGACCGTGCAGCCCGGAATCTCGCAAAATGTAAAAATTCCATAGAAAACTTAGTTAAAATTACGATTACTAACAGTCGATCATAATGTGATCAGATAGTACCGGTAATAATTTCTTAAATAAAACTGCGCATCTTGTAAAGAACTAATAAGCTGATTTTTTTTCTACGCGCCGCAGGCGGACAGTTCGCGAACCGGAAAAGAACTTTCCGTATTGCGTCATTATCTTTTTCTAGTATTTTTATCTTGCCTCAATTAACTCGTCGTGCATGAAACGATTATAACCTCAAATTTCATTTATTTCTGACTTGTTGTGGCCGGATTTGTTGTACAGCATAAATCGACAAGAAGTCAAAGCTATGAAGTTAAGACTTATTCGAACGAATGGCAACTTAATTGAAATTATGCAAATTCGCGACAGAAACAAAGTAGGCCTAGATGTGTGGTGATAGCTATACATTCGAAAGGCGGACATCATAGAAGTCAAGATCTGCGCTGCGCAATTAGCGTCATACATGTACGTCTGCGTCTTCTGGTGTAGCAAACGGCTTTGGCGCTGTAACATTGGTCCAATATAGCCCGGCAAATATTGGCGCATTAGCCATTATTCGCGATTATGAATTTGTGTGCTGTGACAAGTGGTTATTTTACAGTACATTACGTGTTTCCTTGTGATCGAGACGCGCGAGTTAATTTTCTTCAAGCTATATTGTTCACAAAGTAGTTATCAAGTGTTTCGACAGTCGCTCATGATAACTGCTGCGACGCCAACGAGAACGATCTACTGCCAAAAGCGCCGTGGGCACTGGGCTATTTACCGACTTCCTCGGGTGTCACTGTCATTATATCGGTATAGCAGAATGTAGCAATAATATCGATTATTAAAAAACATTTTTATCATATGTTAACGATTGGCATATTTAGATCGTCATTGATGAATTAGGTCAAAATAGAGTCTGCAAAGTGCTGAATTGAGCGGAGAGAAATTACGCTATCGCGATTCCAACGCAGCAAGATCACTATGTTTGATACCAGTAAGTTGATACCAGTATAGCTTTTTCGGGCCGACCGTCTGTTTAGTCTGTCGTCTGTCGTCTGTGTGTAGCGGATGTATTGTGGCTAAACGGTGAGAGATATGGCCTACGTTGCTGTTGATCACTAATAGAAAGTCGCATATTGGCTTTCAAATGACACAAAAATCATTGACCTTGGATGACCTTAGAGTTGGATGATTTTGAAAAGTCATTACGCACCATTGTGGCTAAACCGTAAGTCGCAAAGGGTCGGCGATGGCACCGTTGGATAGGTCGATGGCGACTTCTTATAGACTGTCAATAGTATAACCATGTCTCCATGTATCTGCAGGTAGCGATTAATTTAGCCGAATTATTAATGCTAGGTTTCAGTTAGCCAAAATCAAGGTTGCTATTGATCACTAAAAGGAAAGTCGCATATATTGTCTTTCAGATGACACTAAAATCATTGACTTTGTATGACCTTGGATGACCTTGAAGGTTTATTACGCACTATTGTGGCTAAACGGTTAGTCGTAGGGGGGTCGGCAATGGTACCATTGGATATGGCCATGACAACTTTCTTTATAGGCTCAGACTGTTATGGTAACTATGTGGTTCAGCCGCAATTTTTAATGCAAAGCTTCAACCTATTAATGTGGTCGTCGACGCATCGCCGTATCTCATGCACACACGGTGACAGATAGGTCGAGGTTGGTATTAATCAATAAGAAGTCGCATAAGCATTATCAGATAAAATAAAAAATCATCGACCGTGCATGACCTTGAAGGTTAATACGCGCTATTGTTGCCAAACGGTACGTCTTTATCATATCATATCATAAAAATCATAGGCCTATATAGGGATAGGCCTATCATATCATTTCTTCGAACACCGGCATACGGTCGGCCACCCTAGCGACAGCTCATGGGGTTCTTGTCTATTATACGAATTTACGGAAACATAAAGAAACGAGATATTAACATTTTGTGGACACTATATGTATCAAAGCCTATAGAGTATAGTAAGCCTATGTACCTACTCTATAGGCTTTGATATGTACTATAAAGACTATTGATGAATAATATTGTTCTAACACCATCGTAAATTCCTAATAAAGAATCGCGGCATTTACAGACTAAACTAAACTCAAAGCCATTTAAAGATAACAGTACCAGAATGCATGCAACGATGCAAGCAAGGCATACCGTTGAAGTGGCGTTGATCTGTATTGGGTAAAGTCGAGTCGACTTACGCTAAACGTTATTTTCAATTTACATCCAGTCACCTCATTATTTGGTTTCCGGTTTAGAATGTAAACAAACATAGCAATTATTTTTGTATGGTGTTATTAGTTTTTGTTCGTTACCAAAGTGTATAGAAAATTCGTTACTAAGTCTTTTTTTCGGTCACCGATGTTTGTGGGCTACTACAAAGACATTTACTTTAAAGCTAAACGTAACAAAACACGAAATTCTTTAATATCGCTCAGTATGTGTGCCATTGGTCTGTCACTCAGTAGACGAAATATCGTCCTAGATGCTATTCTCGCTCACGTATCCAGTACTGTCGTAATCCTCTTATCTTTGCCTTTATTCTTCTCTCTGGTGACATTGAATCTAATCCTGGACCTACTAACTTCACTGTCTGTACTCTTAACATTCGTTCTATC
>Ga0209367_1004347_pt1 | contig 19518 bp, 16 predicted proteins | sample WorMetLIZISLAND2_FD_187412 | JGI IMG/M metagenome (GOLD analysis project Ga0209367, IMG submission 187412) | Marine gutless worms symbiont microbial communities from Max Planck institute for Marine Microbiology, Germany - Olavius geniculatus... ...
CACCCGTCCCCGGTGGGGGTGCGCTAGTAAGACTTGGTGATTCTCTAGCGCGTGTAAAAATTTGGGGGCGCAGCACCCCCTAGGGGCCGAAATATGGTCTTCTGAAATATGCACTTTCGGTGGGTACCATTAAGAATCTAAATCTCCAAGGTTACTGGACCAAACTTCACCGGACTTGTTTCGCCTAACGCAGGAGGAATCGTGATAGACGGAATGACTATCCCATTTTTAATATCTTCATCCGTTTTGGAGATATACGCCGCCGAACTTCGAAGTCGTCCGAAATCAGGCCAAATTTTGCATGTTTTTGGCCCTTGAAATTTTTTTGGGGTGCGCCCCCCAAAATTTTGGACTGGCGTTATAAAATTGAACCTAGTACTGATCATCATGCAAAATTCTACGCTGGTCGGCCCACGCATCTCGGAGATCTCGTGCGGGAAAATTTTTTTTAAAAAAACATCACAGGTAAAACTTAAGTCCGCTCCGCAAGCTATCGCTTCCGGGCGGACTAATCAATGTAAACTATAAAAAAACGTTAAAATCCAATTAAAAATTTGAAAACAAAATCAGGTACATACTTGCGAGCACTTTGACTGACCAATGGAATATGCAGATACAGACACATGTATGCTGGACACATAAAAGAACAATTTTTGTGGATATTCACAAAATTAAAACAGTCACAAACTAAAGTATGTCTTGGTTTGTTAGCTTGCAGGGCTTTGATGCCACTGGTTGAGCGATAGAAAAGGCATCCAGTGCGCAGAAGCAAATCAAGCAATCTCCTAATATTAATTAATTCATGTAATTGTTTACGCATTCTTTAACTGTTTAATCACTGAATCATTGCTTGATTATTTAAATACTAACTTATTTTACATATCTGAAATTTATAAATTATATTAATGCAATTAATACATGTGAGCGATGTTATTGTTAGCAGTAATAACAGTGTGATAAGAACAGCTGAGATGAAATCAATGAAATGAGTTTACCTCACCATAATCAGAACTAGCTATCACTCTTGTACCACAAACATTGTTGTGGCTATTGCAATTACTATCGATATTAACATAGCTGTATTACAATACTACTACCATTACCATAAAAAAGAGCTGAGCTAACCTCGTGGCACACAGAACTTTTCATCATTTTTGTACCAGAGACGAGAGACTTCACAATCACAGATCATCACAGGATGCTGCAAACACCACTACAACACTGCACTACACTCACTCACACATCTCACAGGGCCAGGGAAGTGAGTGAGTAGGGTTTAACGTCCCGCCCGACTCAGCATAGGTCATTTCGGGGATGGCCTTTCCAGGCAAAATTGCACAGACACATAATAACGGAACACAAAGTTTAACCTTTACGAAAGTTTAACCTTTATGAAACACAAAACACAAAAAAACGACCTAAACCTAAAACTGTAAGACATATTTAGCATATTTAGCGTTAACGGCAGTTCTAGTAATCTTCCCTGTTATCCTCCAGACAGTCATTAATCTCAAAATGCTGTCTATTGGAGGGCAGCGGACTCATCAAGCCAGGGATGTGGCTTGAAAACCATCACCTTCATCTTAAAACCAGTCTCAAGACCAAAAAAATTGTGATTTTAATCATGACCTAAAGCTCAGTGGTCCTGCTCCTCAGATTTTGGTGTCTCAGGGCCGGTTTCTGGATCTTAACTGGCCGGTCAAGTTAGGGTTAACTGACAGATTTGCACAATTCGCATTTCCTGTTGCACTAACCAATGGTCAAAATGGCCAAAAATTTAACTGGCGGAAATCAGCCAGTTAGCTAACCGTCGATGGTAGTTATCGTATTTAACGCAACTTTTGTACCATTTTGCAAACAGTTAATAGAAGAATGTGATATTATAAAACGATTTTACCGTATAGCAATGTCTTCAAAACACTCGAGGAGACGTTTGCTGCTACAAATTTTACTACAAAACCCATTCACGAATGGACAAAATGGCCGTCTGCAATCAGTTGGCTGGCTCATGGGCTGGCTGACGTGTGCTTGCGCTTATTAATATTCATGACGCTCGCCTGCACTAGGCGGAAGTGGTAAGTGTCGTGTGCGTCGTTGCTAAGCAACTATAGTTTACCGCTCAGTTAGCTGACAGCCAGTCAAGGTTTTGTTCAGAAACACACACAAGCTTAACTAGCAAATTACAATTAACAAATGGTTTAATAACTGATCAGTTAACTAAAAGATCCAAAAACCGGCCCTTTGTGTCACATTTATGGTTTAGATAAAATTCCATCCACTAGTCCGTAGCTGATCTCGGTGTCATAATCCTGGCCTAGACTCTTAATGGCAAACAAACACAAGTCACAAAGCAACAATAACATGTTGACAAGATATGCAGAATTTGGGACTGCATTCTGTTCAACACAAAAGTAATAAAACTTTTGCAAGTTCGACCCAAGCCCAAAATCAGGCTGTTATTCTGTGGTTACTATATAAAGACTTCTGTAGCGAAAAACAATACTGAAGCCGATCTAAACAACCAGCACTTTTATTATCACCGCTATCTAACATCATCATCATCAAACCTTTGATCTGTTTTCACAGTCGATCTGCTTCAGTTCAAAGTTACATGCTGCAAACATGAAACATATGCTGTTTATATTTTTCAAACTTTCATCAAATGACTAATACCACACAGTAAACTGAGCAAATTTATTAAATGTCATCCTGCTGCCTAGATATTTTCATTAAATCAAAATAAAGCTGGCAATTCATCACAAATCTCTGACATATTCAAGACAAAAAAGAAAACTAGAAGTGCTTGTAAGAGTGCATATCTCCGCCAAGTAAAGTGATGTAAACACAAGGAAAGGGAAGGCAGAAGAAAAAGCCGCTTCGCTGCAAGGGAAGGAGGTTAATGTAACAGCCGGCAATGCTGTTTGTGCTGTTAGTGCAATGACGTCGTTGCTATTATTAGTCATCGTGTACACAGACACACTAAACGACAGACACACAAACCGACCAATCTCATAATCTCCTCCAATACTTGGCAAAGATAACAATAAACGCAGGCAACTCACCAATGTATGGATTAGGCTCAGGAAGATGGAGAGCAGAGTTACTCTCAGGATCTGAAACATACATCAGAACAGTTTTCCAGTGCAAACTGTATTTGCACTAGTAACACTATAAAAATTGTTTTACTGCACATAAACAATACACAACCAAAAACTCAAACAACTGCAAAAAAACTCATCCAAAACTGCTTAAAACATCGACACTACTCATCAATTAGTTGTAACTTACTACCTAAAACCGGCGACTAGCTTGTGTTATCTTGTGACTACAAATGCAAAATGCAAAATGCGAATTGGCACACAGCGACTAGCAACATGAGCACTGCGTTTAACAAAGATTATAACAATTCTTGCATCAAATCAATTACTGATCACACCAATGCCTACCCACAGAAAACAATTTCCTAAGAATTTCTTCCTGTCTTCTCCAGTTATGCCAGTAATAACCAAACCAAGGAAGAAATATTTTCGGATATCACCCTTTGAATACTAATATGATACCAGTACCAGCTTATACAGATAAAAACCTGCAAATTATTTATTAAATCGAAGTACACAGAAAACATTACACTGAATACAAGTCAGTAAAGTTTTTTTTCTAAAAAATTCATCAATTAACATATACACTTACTCAACCATCTCTTCATCCAGTCCTCCGGGATATCTGCAAATACAGTGAGTACAGTCAATCTCCTGGAAGTAAGTAAATAAGTAAGTAAGTCAGTAAGTAAGTAGATAAGTTATATGCTGCAGAAAGTTGTGAAAGTACACTAGTGACTAGCAGGCAATGTTCAAAGAGACTTAGCTTATCACAGGAAACCCATCTCAAAGCTATGGAGCATCACCTGCCATATGGGATTACCTACCACTCAACACTCAACAGAGGTAAATGCACCTCACCTCAAACCCAGCCAGACGGGCCGATACTTGATTTACCTACCATGGAAAAATGGAAAACTGACACTGTGTTGGTTATATACCAAGATGGTTTACCCATCCACAGAGAGTCAACCAGCCAAGTACACTGTGTCTCAGAAAAAATAACTGTCAAGATTGTTTTTGTCATAGCTTTGTCAAATTTTTACTAAATTTGATAATTTTTGGCAGGTAGACGGCCAAGACGATGAAATTATGCAAGGTGCACTCATTTTTCACCTATTTTAGTTTATGTCAACGCACTAGCGTGTGAAACATAAATGTTCAAAATTTTTGCATAACGCTGAGTTATTTTCCAAGTAAACACTGTAATGACTTAATTAAACACAAAATAAATCTTAACGAAAATTGTTTAGCAGAAATATAAATAAGTATAACAACTTGCTTGCAAATCATCAGAATTTATGTCCAAAGTGGGCCCTGCATACAAAGACAAAGGCTTAGATGCGACAACACTGGCTGATAGCAAAATCAACAAATGACTGATAAACGGCATTCATTTATCGATTAAACATGTTTTAAGCTCATCAGTCAGCTATTTTGTTGTCTGCTGTTTTTACCATAAAATATTTAATATCATAAAATTATTAAACCACGTGGCACCCTCAGTCGAATTGATGACGCAAAAAAATAAGCAATCTGACACAAATAACCATGGCGTAATGTAACAATTTGGCACATCTATGTTTCACATCATAGTGCATTGACATAAATTAAATGAAGTAGTAAATGAGTGCACCTTACATAATTCTATCATCTCGGCCATCTTTGTGCCAAAAATTATTAAAGTTAGTAGAAATTTGACAAATTTATGACAAAAACTATTTTGACTGTTTTTTTGGAAACCATATAACAGCATCCCGACTAGGAATCAAATCAATGACCTTGCGATTGCAAATCCAGCGTCCTACCATTATATTACCAAGCCGCCTAATATGTCACCTAATACATATTAAATGCAGATGAATAAATGTAAACACAAACATAACCAGTGATGACGTCAGTCTAGTTCCAACAAAACATGCAGCCATCAGCATAGCTAGTAGCACAACCCTAACCTTAACCCTAAGCATAACCTCTGACCTTCTAAACTAAAAAACCGCTTCAGTTACTCCTGTGCTAAAAGTTCTTCCGAGTCTTTTTGTTTTCGAGTTAAGTGCCTGCATAGAACAGACAGACAGTCAGGCAAGCATGCAGAACCTGTAATGTGGCCTATTAAGACAGCCACACAATAACTTTTACAACGGTATCCAATTGTTTCTCTGTGATAAAACGCAATCACAACAAACATCAGCAAAGTGCGAAAGCATGGCAACCTTCAACGCTGTACTGTGTTTTGAACCATTTTTCGGTGTGAGTGCAAAAGCCCGGCTTATCATAACGCTTTGACAACACCATCACATTGGCCCGATCAGCCATCAACAGATCCTGGCACGACGATATCACCTAATTGCAAAAGACACATACATATAGAGTCCCCTAATAAAAAGTAACCCATTAAGTTTTTTTGCAACTAAGTCAAATGCTAACCTATTTTTTTAAAATTCTTTCACCGACAGACTCTGCCATAGATTTGCAACCAACTGATCATTAAAGATCCAGGCATTCCAAAAACGTGTGGCTACATTACTTTGTGAAATACAACCAGCTTTACAGTAAGTGACTTGCAAAGTAACTCTCCGCATTCAAAAGCTAACACATTTCACAGCGTAACAGTAAGTAAGTAAGTAGTCTGCGTTTGTGCTTAGAACGTGATAGGAATTTTAACAATTAGGGTTTTTCAAGTTTATTACTGATGTGGCTAGTGACAGAATTTTCTCCAGAAAGTTGTCAGATATTAAGTCCACAGTTCCAGTATTATACAGGGTGGCCCAAAAAATGTCCCAAACATTTGTGTGCGTTATACAGCGAAATAGTCAAAATAATTATAGCAAAAAAGCACATATGTAATGAGCAAACATCCTCAAATATGTGTAAAAATTTTCGCTTAAAACACTTCCATATTAGCCGAGATGAAAAGCAAAATAATGTTACACATCATAAAGCAAATTATGCAAATGGTTCATCATTTACGCTGCCGCTCATATGCAGGCTACATCAGAATGTCACAGTAGGCCAAATCATCAATCAACTGATCAGCAGAAAATGCGCTGAATAGGTCTTCCATTTTCCTTTGCCACTGCTGTTAAAAGCTTTTTCCACTGCCATGTGGCTTTTCTAATTTTGACTGTCTGATGTTGACATCAAGCCATTTGTCTCTGATAACATTCTGAAGATCTTCGAAGTTCACAATCTGTTTACACCTTTCCACATAGACAAGTTCTTGCAAGGATCCCAAACTATGTAATCTAGCGGAGTCAAATCTGGCGACCACAGTGTCCATTCTTGTGAGCTGATTGAATCTAATGTGTTGTCTCGAAAATTCTGGGTTGTTTTGATGAGGTGTGATGGAATGCTGTCTTTACATAATTCGATTTTTGATGCGCCTTACGTCATTTAGCAGCATTTAGCAGTGTCATTAATGACATTGCTAAAATTTATAAATAAGTAAGAGTATACACTGATCTACAAGTGTGCAAAATGAAATTTATTTCCATATAGTACATGTGCCATTATAAATATGCAAAGTTTGGGACGTTTTTTATGGGCCACCCAGTATTACACCAAGAAGTAGCTGTGAGACTGTATGGAAAGTGCAGCCTGTTGAATGTGAGAACATACACAAAGTACACAGCTGTCATAGCACCTACTGACTGTGAGAACGTGCAGACAGTACACAGCCATTGGAGCATAGCATCTGTGGACTGTGAGAATGTACAAAAAGTGCACAACTGTCAGAGCACCTGTGGACAGTAGTCAAGCATCAGTCGGCTGCCAGTAAGGTAATCTTCAACATCATAACGCTGCATGTCCTCACACAGCTGTTCTACATTGTCCTGAGGGTCTTCCTACACCACCACAGAAACAGCACTGCTCAAGACACTGTTACACTAATCAGATAAAAGATATCAACAAAAGCAGCATGCAAGCCACTGACACACTAGCCAGTTGAAGGCCAAAATGGAGACCAAACCAACCAACAAAATGTCTCTCATACTTATTGTGCGTACGTCCTAAGAAGCCACATTATGAGTCATGCCCATCCAGTCATCTTCGTGTTGTATAATCAAAAACAGAAAAACACAGAAAACCAAAAGTCACATAAAAGTTCCCCAATGTACCAATTTTCGGTTTAGAAAGTCCAAGATTAAGTTTAGGGTTAGGGTTGCACAGCTCCAAACGAAAGGCCACACAATACACTGGCACTGGGCCTACATATTTTTCTAGTTATAACAAATGTTTTATCTGCATCATTATTGCCATCATTAACAATAAAAAATTACTACAGTGCACAACAACTTTTTGTTGTGCACTGTAGTAATTCTCTGACCGTTTTGTGGAGCAATACAGCAACATGAAATGCTACTCATAGTACTGCTGAAAATACAACTACAGCCAAGTCAACCAGCAGCTACGGCAGGTAATAATGTTTTACAGGAACCAGCAAACTTCTTCAACAGCAGGCTCAAAAAGATGCAAATAAAACAGCGAGTAAACAGCATGTCTATTACTGATAACTTTCATCGGCAAACTGACCGGCTCTTGGAACCGAAACTCATTGTCTTCGATGACCTTTATCTCGTTGTGGATGTACTCCTGCGGCCCGGCTTGACGCAACATTGACAGAAACTGAAAGACAGCCTCAACCACCTGGACAGAGCATAATAAGATCGCATGATTACAATGTATTCATTTATATACAGGGTGCGCCAAAAAATTTTACTCCCCCCTATGCCGTGGGAAGAGTCGACTCCACTTTGTCGAAGAGAAGGTAAAGGTCAATGCAGCATATTATGTCGGAAGTCTGCTGCCAATGCTCGTTGATGACTGCAAACGGTTCCATTTGGATTCGTATTTCAGCAAGACGGCGCTCCTGCACACACGGCCCGTCAGACGCAGGACTGGTTGACGACAAACTGTACCAACTTCATCGCAAAGGACCAATGGCCACCAAATTCACCCGACCTCAACCTACTTGATTACCATGTGTGGGGCGCAATGCTTCAGGCATTTCACAAACTTCACCCAAAGCCACAGACCATTCCAGAGCTAAAAAGTGCATTGTAGCAGATCTGGGACGACTTGCCACAGACAATGATCAATAAAGCTATCAGTGACTTTTGCAAACGTCTGAACTCATGCGTTTCGGCCGGTGGACGACATTTTGAGCATATGATGTGAACTTCGTACTGAAATATGTTAACTGAACTGTGTGCTGGTTCATAAAATGTCAATTATTTCTGTTTTAAACCTGTTGTTTATCGTCAGTTAGTAAAACTCGTGATGGACGTGTTGTGAAATGTAAAAATTTGGTGGGTGGTCGCACTTAATATGGCACAACTTTGTCAATGTTGAAGATAATTGAATAAAATTTTGCAGGTTAGCGTAAATCTGAATGGATAATAGGCGTGTAAAATTTTGTTTAAAAATTCTTAGCCGTTTCGGAAAAATTATCAGAAAACCTCACGGGGGTAAAATTTTATGGCGCACCCTGTACATGTTCATTTAGTGTAAATTTAACTTAATGTTGTATATTACAAATAAAATTGTAGGAAACTAATGATGATAAAAGTGCAATTCCAACCCCATCTGTGTCAGAACATGAGCATGTAAATCCAGCCAACTCTGGTTGAAAAAAAGAGAAGTGTTACTCTAGAAGAGAAGTATTACTCTAATATAGGCCTACACGTACATAAACAATAAATTATGGTACATCATGATAATATATTGATTATTCTGATTATAGCAGATTAAATATGATACACAGACAATAAAATGCAATAAAATACAATGCTACAGATGATACAATACAACTGTACCTTGAAGACGCAATCAAGTCCTTCATCAGTAAGAGTGATGACGACAGAAAACACTGAGCAAGTTGAATTATGTTCCCAGCCAGAATCTTGTGTATTGCCGCTTTGAATGTCCACCGCCCAGTGACTAGAACACAATGCACACACAGTACACTGTACAATATTATATACAGTATAGCATAGTATACAGTACACAATAAATCAACAAAGTGCAGATGCACAAAGATTTCTAGTATGCTGTACAATCAAAGTTGATATAGAACAAAGAACAAAAAAGTGTTAAAAGAATCCCCCCTCAGATATAGTCAAGCAGTGTATTCCAGACACTAAGCCACACACACAGCTCAGTCAAGTACACTGGCAGTAATCCATTTAGGCAATGACAAACTGTCACCATGATACAGAACTGGATATGTTTTGAGATGTACAGTACACTGTCCAGCCAGTGTAGAGCATGCCTCCACATGCAGTACTATGATAATGAAGTAATGGTAATGTTCGTTCTACTCCACAACAATTACTACAATTAGGAGACACTTAAAATGACCAGAAGCTGCCACATGGCCAACATGACAGACTTCATTTGTAGAAAAAAATTCCTCGACCCAGAACCCTAAACTGGATCATCACTAATATACAAATTTCACCAAAATTGGTTCATAACTTGCTGAGAAAGAATGCACGGTATCAGTTTGCGCATTATCTCATGATAATGAAAAATCCGGGATAACAATCCAAATCCATAAAAAAATTTCGGATTACCACTAAGATCTAATCAGCCATACAATAACTTATCACAATTACTCAAACAAAAATTTTTAAAGTTTTGACAAAACTTCTAGCAAAGTAACTATTGTCAGTCAGACACAAAATCACGACAGAGGTGCATTCATCATTACCATTGTTTAAGATATGAAGCAAGACTTCCTTTGCCTTCGTAGCCCACCAGCCAGCCAAGGTAGTGCAGTGGCTTTACTCTGCATATAAAGCGAACACAATAATAAACTCATCGATAAAAGAATTAACAGAAATCATTGCAGAACAATGCTGAACGATAGTAACGTTTCATATCATTAACTACTGTAACTTAATATAGAACATTAATACAGATGAAAAGATGACGATCAAACTGTGTAATAACCAAAATAAAAACCTAAGTGTACCTGAGGTCTGTAAAATAAACTAAAATGTTCACTTAAACACAATGAAACCCAGTTATTTTCTTGTTTGAAAATGAAACTGGGTTAACTATAGAGAAAGATATTCTAATGATCTGCCCAGTCAACCCAGTGCTTAACTCTAACTAACCCTGACATCTGACATTCTTATTTTCAGCTGAAAATTGGCACAATTGTTGCTCCTCTCCTCGGGAACGTTCACACAAAGTTATCAGAAAAACAGACAAGCAAGACCTAAAGTGACAATGTCCTGACAAAACCTGAACCGACAAAACCGGGAACGACAAAAGCTGGACACCGGCTTAGGTTTAGGAAATAAGGTTAAGGATAGGGTTAGGATTTAATTTAGGAATTAGGGTTAGAGATAGGGCTGAGGATTAGGGTTCAGGACAGGGCTAGGAATTGGTATAGAATTAAGGTTAGGTTAGGGATTAGGGTTAAAAACAGGGATAGCGTCAGGGTTAGGGATTATAAATTAGTAATAGAGATAGGGTTAGAATTAGGGTAAAGGTTAGGGTTAGGGTTAGGATTCGTGTAGTTAGCTAGTTCTGACGGTCAAGTTTCCGACAGGGAACCGAAATGACGGCCACATAAGAACTTATTTCCTGACCTGCTTTTGTTCCCTGTCTCTCACTGCACAATGTCTGGAGTGTTATAACTGCTCATGATCGCACTTCACTCAAGCAGGATGACCAAAACGTGGCTCGGGTCCGTGCACTGCACCGATTTTCAGGCAGAATTCACCGTCAATCATTACAGTCACAAGTACGTTTTTAGCATAGTCCAATGTGTCTTAAGCCTCGTTACACTTGCATAACGCACTGTAAACCACGATGAAACCTATACATAACATATGGCAGCAGTGACCTGTAATGGCACATCTGACTGGGTAGTGGCCAGGTTATTATCAGCTGATGCATTGTCTTCACAGGAACAACTGCACAGCACACAACATGCGGTGCATTCATTAGTCTTCAGCGCAGAGCACTGAGTAAGCTATCATAGTAATCTGAACAGAAACATGTCTTAAGTAATCGATGACGTAGAACTCAACTCACTACCAAAAGATTTTCATGATCCTGTTTACTTTTTCAAAATGCCATTAAGAGCATTAAGACTGTACTATAACTACAGATAATCCCAAAGAGTAAACTGATAAAATTCAGCAAGTACAACAATAATTTGCTCAACTGCTCTACAATAACTCTGACAAATTCACATCGACAAGAGATTAACCTTTAAAAACTCTCAAACTTCTTTAAAAAATATAATGTACAAAAATGCATTCATAACAACTAATTTTGTTAAGAGAAAACAGACACAAACTAGAAAGTGCTCATGAGAGCGCATATCTCCGCCAAGTGAAGTAATTTAAACATCAATACTACTATTACTACTACTACGCAAAACTCTCAGAGATATCTCATATACAAGCCAAGTTTTAGCCAATTCTGTCTCAAATTGTGCTGCCATGGCAAAAAGGGATGGTCGTGGTAAAATTAAATTGGCTTCAACCTATAGCCCATCCCCAAAATCTCCGATCAGATGCAAAGATCTTGAAGATATCTCCTGTAGAAGCTGAGTTATAGCCCATTTTGTCTCAAATCTCGTTGCCATGGCAACAGGGATCGATCAAGGGTAAATACAAAAAAAGGGAAGAGAGAAAGGGAGGGCCACTTCGTAATGGAAGAAACAGGAGACGTAATAAAGTAATAACAGTATGCAAGCGTTGCTGCTTGTGCTGTAGAACGACGTCATTGCTATTATGACATCACGCAGGTGCCACTGAATTATGAGTCATCATGTACACAGACGGACGGATGTACAAACAGAAAAAGTGATTACTTAATCTCTACCAATGTTCACTACGTTTGTCTTGGCAGAGAAAAATATTTCGGCCATAAAACTGTGAAACACTTCAACCAGTGGTAACAAGTAATGCATGCAAAACTGAGATTAATACTGGTTACATGAAAAGTATTAAAATAACAGAAATTATTTGCAACAACCTCGAAACAGTCGTGTGAACTGTGGGCCAGCAAACGGAGCCTACAACATCATTAATTGGTATATCAACTGATCAATACAATCAAACAATCAATTGAGCACTGAATGGCCAATCAACCAAAACACATTTACATAGTGCTGTGCTAAAGAATGAGGTCAGCTATAGAGAAAAAAACATTATTACTCATAAATGCAGAGACCAATAATGATAACAAAATGTCCAAAAAACTTGTAGAGTATAGAGAAACAATTGGCAATAAAGTGAGAAAAATTACCGGCAAATTGTGAAAACTGACACGCGGCTCTTCATTGCTGCAATATACACAACATGATCGGTCACTATAGGCAATAATGATGCTATCAACTGCATTATTAAATCTACGATTGGCAAAAAATAACGATAATTCACGATTAATAACAATCTGAGTCACACAATTAATCCTCAAAGTTAAGAAATCTTAATCATTATCAGCCATAATAAAACTATCTCAAATGATGACAAGGAGTTTTGTCAAATACGTTTATCATTTTATTTCAACATCTTGTAAAATCACAAGCCTTCCTTCACTATAAAAGAGCTGCAGTTTGCATCTTGCTTTACATGTGACAAATATATCAATAAAACACAAAACTAAAGTCTCACCACAGCCAAAAAAAATTTGCACTACCTCAGAAAAAAAAACAAAAATACAGAGAGCCATCTGTGACTACATGTAAAAAAGGTGTACAAATCTTGCAGAAACTGTTAGCCAAATCAAACAGATGTTGAAGATAACACAAACAAAATAAAATGGTGTGCAATTTTTTTTTGTTTTGCCCATAAACCACTAACTACAACCTACAAGAAATTTCAGCTAATGCTCACGAGATGTGCGAAAGCGCACAGCAGTTCCGGTTCAGTAGTTTAGCTGAAAATCGGGGTGCTCACGCTAAGTTAATATACAAATAGCAAATTCTCTATCTGGATCGCATAACGATAGTTCCGTGGCGCCACCTTGTGAATGACACAGACTTGTGTCGCAGCCAAAAATCGCCAAAAAATCCATAAAACCCCCTATTTTGGCGTTCAAGATCATTCAAAGTTATTGAATTCGGCGCCAATCCAGAGCCAGTGTATGACTTCCTATTAGTGATTAATAGTAACCTAGGCCCTATCTCACACCATTACCGAAACACAGCACTTATTGGAAAAAATCGCAAATTTTCCCTACCCCCTCATTTAGCGCCCTCGTTCAAGGTGACCCCCTTCGAATTTATGGAAAAGCTTTACGGTTCCTGAAACTAGAGTCTTCCAGGCAGCCGACGGCAAAGATTTGGTGATTCTAGCTTGCACCACTTTTGACTGATCCACCCATATGACAGACAGATGGACAGACAGAATTGTGATGGCTAAGACGTGCTGAAAGCAGTAGCTGCTTTCGCATGTAAAAAACTTCAAACAAGAACACAATTGTAGGACCTGCATGGAATAAGACAAAAGAGCTCAGTGATCCAGGATTCCAGCTGATCTAGAGAATCTAAACATCACACCATGCAACAAATTATTGCAGCAGTAGTAATATCTAGGCTCCAAAAGATTTTGCCACCAAAAATGGCATTTTCTTTCATCAAAAAAAGCAAATTTCGTCAAAAATTTTGCCACAAAACCCCAAATTTTGCTATTTTTCGCCATCTGAAAGTAAGGCTTTTTAACTGCTGTTAACTTACTTTACGAAGTTTTGCCAAAACAGTTTCAAGGTTTTTGGCTTCCACTTTTCGTTTGTAAATAAGTGCAAACTTTTTGGAAAAATTTTGCCAAGAATCTCGAATTTTGCCATCCGAAAATGAGTGTTTGTTATGATAAATAAGCTCCAAATAATTTTGCAGCAAAAGTGCCATTTTTCATTTGTCAGAAAATGAAAATTTTGTGAATTTTGTCATGTTTCGTCAAAGATCAATATTTTCATCATGACTGCCAGTTTTCATCATTTCGTCACTTTTTCGTCAAAAACAAAATCCTTTAGAGCCTAATATTAATAATCTAACTTAAAATGCCAGCTGAAACATTCTGTTGTGCCAGTAACAAACCACAACACAGTGCAATGTGACATTTATGATATCTTGACTTATAAATTGTGCTATAAAAACAATCTTACATACTCACTTAGTTAATACTGGATAAACGGTAAACCAGCAAGCAGCACTCAGCACCTTGTGACTGGATGGCCAATGTCATGTAGTGCGGCTGATAGTACTTGAGACGGAACTTCTGCAGCGTTTTGTAGATGTCAATCTTGAGAGACTGCGGATGGCGCTTCAGCGACTCCATGTTGCCTGGACACATTGACACATCTAGACATATACAGACACATACAATCAGACAGACAGACAGACAGAGAGACAGACAAATACTGGTAGACAGACACTGAGTGAGACTTACAATGGCATTTTGATAAAAACATGCAGCCACAATTACACATAGTACACGCACATTAACAAAATAGTGAATTAAAAGATGTCTTCAGTCTCATCACTCCCATCCACTGTTGCAAGACTGGTCATGCTTGCCTTATATTGTGTGGCGTAGGGATGTAATGATAGCATGCCGAACTTGTAACCCTGAGGTCGCAAATTAGACTCCGAGCCAAGACACTGCCAGGTAACAACCTTGGGCAAGTTGTTCAAACACATGTGCTTCTGTTCACCAAGCAGTATAATTTGGTACCAATCAAAAAGTGGTGGTGCATCACAGACTCAGTGGTGTACCCACCTAAAAGCTCAACGGCCATAGAAAGAGAGATGAGCACCTGGCCTATGCCCCAGTAGGGGTATGGCACCTTTACTCAAGTTATCTTATATGCCTTATAATACTGCCCTCAAATGATATTGCTTTATAGGCTCATAAGGCCTGACAGCCAAAATTCAATGAGAAATTTCAACAGATGATAAACAGTCCAAAACCATTCTGCTATAACTATCCAACATCTACAAACAACATATCTTTCCAACTACAATTGTAACACATAAACTAAAATGAGAGACAAAATACGTTTACACTAATTTTTGTGTGTCAAATCAGCACATAGCATGGTAAGAATAAAAAGCTAAGAACTCATTATGCAACAGCAGTGCAAAATAAAACAGAAACATTTTTACTACAATTCTTTATACTGAATATATCAAGCACACTTGAATCTGATATAAATACTAACAGTGCTTGTACAACTAATCAAAAATAGACCCGGACCGTCCTTTTTCACTTGAGACTAGTGATTGATGACAATCATTTCCAAAACCACAATTGATCAAACACGCACAATCTACATAGAGCATGCATGTTCCATTTTTTGTGTGTGTCACCATGTAGATATGCTTGTTAATTACGAGAATAACATAAACCAACCCCACATAAACTTTGAGAGAGGATGGCATTTGTGAGCGAGACTAGAGAGCAGCTGTTCGACACGATTCTCATCAGACATCAAACTGAGACGAAACTCTACAAACAATTGACACATCAGAAATAACACATCAGACACACAGCAATCCTCAGTGTGAGAAAGACCAAAACCGACACTCATACCTACGCTTGAGACCCAACAAAAACTAGGCACACTGTCTTGGCAAAACGAAACAACATTATGCTAAAATCTACTCAATAAAAACTGCTGACATGCTGATAGCATCTAACACACTTTTATTGTGTTTAACTAAATACATTAACAGTTTACGTAGGGAGGTCCTAACTCTGCACATGAAGCAGAAATGACATAAAAAGTAAAAAAAAACACTGGATTATGGCCACTGTCATGGCTGCCAGGCCACACAGTGGCATGTAGGCATTTAAGGGCAAGCCTAATCATTGGTTTTACTCTATCAACATTGACCTTGGCCAAACCAAAACAAGACAAATAACATAAGTTACCACAACAATATTCAAATGTCAACAGTAAAAGAAAAGTTTTGAACAGTGTAAATGACTACAGCAGACTTTTTTGTTCAGCCAAGAGTGCAGCGTATTGACTGTTTTTTGCTCAATTGCAAACATTCATAAAAACACTCAAAAGTCAGCCTACTGACTCATGCAACATGTCAGTTACCGACCACTGTCCACAGCCTCAAGTTCACGGTTGACACTGTCCTTCTTCATCAACGGCTCTATGAAGAACTGTGCAAACCGATCAAGTGCACTGTAGAAATAGCTCCTCTGTATATCAAAGTGAAACACAGTCTACATTCACACACACACACATTACATGCAGCACATGTAAACTGTCTGGCTTAAAACAACAAACCAAACTAGCTTTTCTTCTTCTCAGTAGTCAGACAGTCTGCTCATTTAAAATTAACTCAGCACCGCTCGGCTGTGCTGAAACATGAAAACAACTGCCCGAGAGAACTAAGTATAACTCTCAATAATGACATTTTTTGTAGTTCCTGGAGAACATATCACAGTTCATCATTTTCAAAACCGGGAATCAGTTTTACGTATTATGCAACTTCTTAGAAGCAACTAACAAGTATAATGTCTAGTACGTCATTTATTTCATTTTTTGTTTATAAAAAAATATAATTTTATTTATAAAATACATTTTAATAAACTATTTAGATAATGTGTGCACAGATCTGGTAGACAAATTTTCCTATCTAGTCTATAAATTTTGAGAGTGGACATGCTCACTATTGCACGAAAGCCTTTTCACTTGTTAACATCGCAGCATAATGATTAAATGTACTACTCCTAATATAGACTCAACAGATTACCTGCTATCATATCTAAAGCATCGAAGAACCAAAAAGCAGCTTCTGAATAATAAAATTAGACAGAGATGCACAATCTATTGAAGAACATCAATGGAAATTTTAATGAAAATCACAAAACGTCTGTCTCTGCGCAAAAGTCACTGCATACAAATAAATACATAGCAGCGAATATAAAAATATACACCAGCACTGACATGTTCACAGTCGGTGAAAGCATTGCTACTTCCTCCATGCTCACTCACATACACATCAAAGTCATTGTCATTCTGATACTTCCAGCTTCCCATGGAAACCACTAGCAACCACAAATATTTACATTCTCATTATATTATGCTAACACACGCAGAATATTATGGCTAGGTAATTCCACGTAAACTAGGCCTAAAGTATTATGTAATATGTATACAATCACGAAACATGAAGCTTGTATACATCTCATAAAAATATCTAAATGTCATTAAATCAAATTCCATTCCAAGTTATGACATGGTCCATCTAACTAAGTCTTGGCTCGAATATTTCACTCACATGAGGTACATCTTTTCTTTTGTTTAATAACTGCCATTCAAAAAATTGTAAGCTATGCAACCAGTGAACACTAACCTGGACATTCTTTCAAAAAAGTTCTTAGACATGAGACTAATTAATAAGCGTACTAATAAAGTAACATGCATCTACATGAAGAGTACTGTATTCTATTCTGTATTACATCTTTAGATATTATTTATTTCATTATGGCATTTTCTATTACTGTGATTCAACTAAAATGTCTATGATTTGCACGTGATGAATGGTGCTATATGATTCATTGAAATAATGGATGACTCAACAGAACTGCAACAACAAAAACAGCAGTAAAACAGTGAAGCAGAAAGGAAGTAAGTGAATTTGACTGACTGTGTTCAAGGAAGTGAGCAAGGCCTGGTATTTCAGTCGGATCACAAAAACTGCCAATGCCGACACATAAACCGGCCGCAGACTGCACACACATTGACATAATAATATATGGTTTCTTGTGTACAGCAGCCAGTGGCTGTATTGGCATAATACATTATATATACATAGACAACACACTAATACTTACAATATATACAATGCAATAAAAAAAGTCAAGCGTAAAAAAATGAAATAAAAACATAGCAGTCATAGTCATGGTCACAGTAATAAACAGTTATATACAGTTATATATATGATGTGACACGCAGACACTCGAAACGCTGCCAGCTAGAACTAGAAAAAAAAGAAATACCTGGCCTAATCAAAATGTTCCAAACAGTAAGGAATGAAAGAATTTCAAAATTTATTAGTTATAGCTGGCAACAGTTTGAATGTCTTGGCATGGCACAGTCGGTCTGTCACTGAAGAGTCGCATTTGTCCGGCAGCAGATAATACAAATACATGAAATGTAGCTAGCACATAAATCCAGCACAAGAAAAATGTTTAACTTTACAACTGATTCACACAAACTCAGCATAGAGACATCAAGCCAAGCAAGGTCCAGCATCACAGCAAATTTCACCACTCTACAGGCAGGTCTAGTGATTCAATTCACTACTGATATTTGTGTGACATTTTCTTGATTCTTACGGCACACTTATCCATGCCGATCCTACTCATAACATGTATACAAATAGTATGATAATGATCGCATTTTCTCAAACAATTCCCCAAATTCTGACAACTTCCATCATTTTTTATTTTGACAACTTCCATCATTTTTCTAACAGCTGTCAACATTGCTTGCTGATATGTTTCCATATCAAAATGATCACCCAGACATCCTGTTGTATAGCACTGCTCACAAAAATGGGTAACAAAATTAAACTTATATTGTACCGATAGTTACATAATAAATCTAGATGATGTTATATTTTCTTTGACAACTAAAAAAAGCATTTTCTCTATCAACCATAAATGCCCAGAATAAAAATCAAAACAATGTTCACCAATTTTTCTCCAGTGCAGATATGCACATTAGACGCTGACTGCTTATGCTGTGATCGCTTTTTTCCGCCAACTTTTTTGGCGGGAGAATCAAATGTCAAATCATGTACGGAGGAGCCCGACGAAATGTCAGTCCAACTGCTGTTGCCATCATCTGACCCAACTGTATCCACTGCATCACTGCCAACATCATCTTCATATGCTACAGAGAATTGGTCCTGCATGCAAGACACCTCAGCACCATCCTCCGTATCTACTGCATGTTCCCCATTCTGTGACAGATTATGATCATCAACACTCTTACTGCTATCAGCTACGGGCTGCTGGTCAGATATCAGAAGTGCTCTTAAACCATTGCTTAGTGTGATAACTCTGCAAAGCACATGGCAATAATGCAGTTTAGTTATATATTAGGGATGTTGGTTATATGCGAATATGCGATCGCATATGCTATCGCATATTTTGGCAAAAAGTGCAAATCGCATATTTTTCCGCATATAAGGGCATTTTCAAAATCGCACATGCGGAAAATATGCCGCATATGCTAAAATTCGCATATATAGCACAGATTTCCGCATATGCAATCGCATTTTTCAGCATTTTGTTTTCAGGGGAGAGGGAACAGTCCCCTCCCCAGACCCAATTCCCTACCCTTCGACCCCCCTATTCCAAATTTCTGGATCCGCCACTGCTAGTGCGTTTTCCGACACATAGTATGCACAGACTAGTAACCT
>Ga0209367_1004348_pt1 | contig 19516 bp, 12 predicted proteins | sample WorMetLIZISLAND2_FD_187412 | JGI IMG/M metagenome (GOLD analysis project Ga0209367, IMG submission 187412) | Marine gutless worms symbiont microbial communities from Max Planck institute for Marine Microbiology, Germany - Olavius geniculatus... ...
ACCACGATGTCACCCTTACACTGTATATAAACTGAACAGTTTTTTTACATAAATATATAGTTATATAACTCACAGAAAACTGGTGCCTGTATGCGCTATTGCTTTTTACCCGTGAAAGCGTCTTGGCCGTCGCAATTCTCTCTGTCTGTCTGTCATACAGGTGGATCAGTCAAAAACGGTGCAAGCTAGGATCACCAAATCTTCACCATCGGCTGCCTGGGAAACTCCAGTTTCAGGAGCCGTAAAGCTTTTCCATAAATACGAAGGGGATCACCCCGAACAAGGACGCTAAATGAGAGGGGGTGGAAAAAATTTGCGATTTTTAGCCAATAAGTCGCTGTATCTCAGTAACAGTGCGAGATAGGGCCTAAGTTACTATTAATCACTAATAGGAAGTCCTACACTGGCTCTCGATTGGCGCCGAATTCAGTGACCTTGAGTGACCTTGAACACAAAAATAGGGGGTTTTATAGATTTTTTTGGCGATTTCAGGCTGCAACACAAGTCTATATCGTTCACAAGGTGGCGCCACGCTACTATCGTTATGCGATCCAGATAGAGAATTTGGTACTTGTATATTAACTTAGCGTGAACACCCCAATTTTCAGCTAAACTACTGAACCAGAACTGCTATAGGCTTTCGTGCGTCTCGTGAGCATTAGCTCATATTTCTTGTTATCACTGCGATCTTTTTACAGGTATTTAAAAGCAGGGTGAAAAAGCACTGGAGTCGAATGGTAGGCAGTGAAAATGGCTGACATTGCTAACGAAGCTAATGGCCAAGAAGACTAGACGCTCAGATGGCAGTCTTGCTGGCATTGGCAGCTGTCTAATGGGCCTGCTGTCATAGCGATCTGTCAGTCAGTCTGGCTTGATTCATGTCGGATCGCATTAGAGCTCCTCAGTCATTGTTTGACTGACGGCCCCGTGTCTCGTTCCTGCATATACAGTGCTGACGTATAAGATTACTAGCATCAGTATGAGCAGATTTCCTGTTCTTTCTTGTCGCGTTATGTGTCTGCAACAGCTGAGATGCATATATTGCGTAATGGAATAATGATCTGTATCAAATCTGACTGTCTGACACCCGTTGCAGGATTGCGTCGAGTCGACTGCTGATAGAGGAATTACATTTAACGAGATGAGGTGTCCACTAACTGTTAGCCTTATAGGAAGAGGATTTCCAAATAGATCAGTCTGCTGCGTGCGTGGGAAGCTGGGAGCTTTTGCCTTTTGTAGTGCATTGAGCCAGCGTCATTCCCGGGCTATAAGGCCCATAGCGCTGCGCTGATGATCTTCGTTTCTTTAGCCCTCAGCCAGACACCAGCTTACACTGCGGGGAGGCCACGGATACGGGGCTGATGCATTGCGTTTTTTTAGCTTTCGCTGGTACTCATTGCGCCTACCCACGGAGGGATGGCCAGGCCGAGTTGATTTATAGGTTTTGATTTAGCAACGAGGGTATGAGAACTCAAGTCAGCCGGTCGTAAATGCATATATGTGGCTGCTGTTGATTGTTCAGGTACTGTGTGATGACGTCACCAAGGGACAGAACCTGCAATGTTCCGGTTTCACGGATCTAGCAACAGGTCAGTTATCAACAACTTATAAACAGTACATACTATAAATATGTTGACATGATTTGTGATGGCTGCTGACTTGCATCTGGCTGTTTATGTAGATTCCTCAAAGTTATTATTTTTTTGCTCTCTTTTAGAAATTATTTCTTTTTCATTTATTGTATTGCTGCTTTACCACTGCTAATGTGCGCTTGTCACATTTATTAATACAAGAAATTTGAGCTAATGCTCACGAAATGCGTAAAAGCCTATAGCAGTTCCCGATCACAAACTGTCAGTCAGTCTATCTCTAGCTATTTCGTCGCAGTTCATTCTTGTGTGTGCGCCGCCACAGCCGAAGGTCGCAAAAATCAATAAAATCCCTTATTGTGGAAGTTTGGGGTCTTTTAAAGTCATCGATTTTGATACGACTAAACAGCTCATCACTACTTTTGTTGTGCCAGGCAGCATGCCTTTGATGCCGTCGTGTGCAGGTTTCCTTGAACGTAGAAAATCGAGACTTGGATCGTCGAAGTCTACGTTCAATGCTGAAAATTTCTTCTGCAGCTTGTCCATGTCTGTCTCGATTGATTTCAGCGCAATTCGCTCTTGAATGTGTCTCGCATCCCGAAGTCATCCAAAAAATCTATAAAAACCCCTATTTTGGCGTTCAAGGTCATCCAAGGTCATTGAATTCGGCGCCAATCGAGAGCCAGTGTACGACTTCCTATTACGCTATTATTAGTGATTAATAGTAACCTAGGCCCTATCTTGCACCGTTAGAGATACAGCGACTTATTAGCTAAAAATCACAATTTTTTCCCACCCCCGCTCATTTAGCGCCTTCGTTCGGAGTGATTCTCTTCGAATTTATGAAAAAGCTGTGCGGTTCCTGAAACTAGAGTCTTCCATGCAGCCGACGGTAAAGATATGGTGATCCTAGCTTGCATGCACCGTTTTCGACTGATTTGCCCGTGTGACGGACAGAATTGCGATGGCTAATATGCGCTAAGCAGTAGCTGCTTTCGCGCGTAAAAGTACAGTTTTACTGTGTTATTAGTGGAGCAAAAAATTAACCTTGGATTAAGTTTAGGGTGGATTTTTTAGTTGGATTTACTCAATAAACCTATACTGTTTTAGGGGCATGTATCTGAGTATGTAATATACATGTATAATTCAAACAAAGGTCAACTCAGCTTTCCATTCCTTCGGGATAGGTAAATTGAGTATCAGCCAGTGCAACCTACTTGGCTGCTCTTAAGATGGGGCACGTTCACTTGCTTCGGGTGGTAGGTAACACTTCGTGAACCTGTATGGCAGTTGACGCTGCGTATTTGTGAGATAAAAGTGCACTCCTTTAACACAGTTACACGTGTCGTGTGTATTGGCACTGTCGTGCAGCGTCACTGGGTGAAAATGCTACTGAGCGGTTGACGTCAGTTGAGAACGATACGTCATCGTCTTTGAACCCCCACGGCCTCAGTTCACCGTCCACAGACATCTCGGTTTGTGATGGATCTCTCGTTATATTAAGGGCGAAACTTGTTGCAGTTTGGCGAAAAAGTACGGTCTGGGAAGGCGCGGGGAACTGTGGTGGATGATGTGTTGAAATTTGCAATGCATGGAGCCATTCCCACCAGAGAGCAAAACGAGTTGGCCTGACCTGACGTCCGCGTGTGACTGACCGTGTGACCCAAAATGAGGCGCGTTTGCGCTGAATGACCAGAGATAATAGCCAATGCAGTGAGTGCTGATTCTGCTTGTACTTTGATCAGTTCACGCAGTAAACGCTGCCCGATGCTGGACTGCAGCACACAGTCGATCCTTTGATGTTTTACCGCTGCTCTGCTGCTCCCTTACCCCCCTCCCCCGGCATGGGGGAGCATCTTCTTAGTATATGATAGACTTGTTCTGATGGCGGGCAAGTGACGCAATCTTGGCCTGCTTGCTTTGAGTTTGAGGAATGAGGTGGAAAATGAGATACGTTGGCATCTGCTATATGCTGCCGCTGCTTGCTAAACACTGAGCAGTAATCTGTAGTGTAGTGCAGGCTGCAGCTAAGGACTTGCACTGAAGCGTGTTGCTACCTACTGTAGTCTACGACATTATCTCTAGAAGGATGTACAGTACAGTTTTGACAAGTCGTATGCTACGTCTAAGTAAAAGGCATCTGTTTGCTGTCTGCCATAGCAGCAAAAATATTTTAATGGTTTTTGTCACAAAGATAACCACAAGCAAACCTGTCGGCGCCGAGTGCCGCCATGTTTGCGGCCGTCCGTCCAGTTGCCGCAGGTCTTGACAGTAAACTAGGCCAAACAGGTGTAGGTGTACGTAAGATATGGCGTTCGGTGAACTTGACCTTTGACATTTTGATCTGAAAATTGCCACATCGGTTGAGTTACTCACGTGCGTTATCGAACGTTTGCACCAATTTTGATTTTTCTGCGTGTTTTTGTTATCGGGTGACGGATGACGCGCGTCGGGCTGCTCCAGCGTCGAGGGTAAACTGGGCCTAAGGTCAATAAACTTTGTGAGATTCTGCTTACAGTCGAGGCTGTACAGAGCGAGTGAAATGAACTGAACTTTGTTTTGTACAGTCCGTGCAACGCAACTCAACTGGCAACTCAACTCAGTTCCGTCGCTTTGTATGCTCCTTAAGACCCTCGGAAACTGGACGGACCGCCGCATACATGTCGGTACAAGGCGCCGAAATCTTTACGTTACTGTTGAAACTGAAAGGCAGAATGAATGCTATTGGTATTGAAGCCTGCTTGTCGCGTGTATGTCTAGCCAACCATTACCGACCGACGACCGGTGGTTAAGGACTGTGGGTCTGTGCCTCCTACCCCCCGCCCCCTCCCTCAGTGCTCTGTGGCAGCAATTGCAAGCAATACATGCAACGAGCCGGCGATGCGGACAAAGTGGATTTTTACGACGGCGTAAAACGAGACCGCTCGTACGTACATGCACGTGTCCGTACGTAAGTACGCCGCCCGGCGCCGCTGCATGGTGCCCCATGGATGGTGAGGTCGTCCTCCCCCTGCCGACTGTGGGGTGTACTAGACGCACCGGCGTGACCGACGGCGGGTGTCCCATTATAGGATCGTCCCCCAGAAAAGTCTAGCCCAGCTGACAATTTACGGGTAAAACTTCGTCCCGCTCGGGCGGCCGCCGGGCGGGGCGAATTTTTGCCGGTAGGCTAAATTGTCGGCCGGGGGATACTTTTTTGGGGGGTGCGATCCTATAATGGGGTGACATTTTTAAGGGACCGGCAATATTTTAATAAGGGGAGACATATCAATTCCGTGATTATCTCTCCCCGGGCGGATTTTTCATGAATAGACTTTTTAATGTGACACCGGCAAGCGCTTTGCAGTTCCCACGTCTGCGCCCGCTAACTAGGCGCCTACATCTAGTTTTACAGAGCTGCAAACCTGGTGCACAGAAAGGTTTAACCTGTATCGGCAGCACACGCTGGTGTCTTCTTTTGCTTCTACGTCTGTGGACGATTTGGTATTTTTCTCGTCTGGGTCTAAACTCTAAAGTTTTAAGTTTTAATCAGAGGCTCGACGAGACAGCAGTGATGAAGAGATTAGCAAAGACCAAAGTAATTTGGCAGTGGGCTTAATCGCGCCTTTGTATTCGCCAGGTAGCAGCATAGGACTGACGGTTTGGCTGCAACTCGCAGTGGACTTGAGTTTTTTTTGCGACTTAGGCTTGAAGTAAGAGCACTTGGTCTGTTGTTGTTGTATCTGCGTTGATGCAGAAGTTATTGGTGAATGTGACACTTCAGTCCACAGAGGTCGCCACTGGTCAGCGTCAATGGTTGCTACCATTACCTGCGTCTATCAGTACTCGTTCCAACGACATGCAGGTATAACTAGCTTCTGTGAAACTCCCTGGTGACCTGGTAGTGTAACGGTTAGTATGTTGGACTTGTGATCGCGAGGTCGTTGGTCAGTATCAAGTGGTTACTACCTGGGTTGGTGACTGTCTGCAGACAGGTAAACCATCTCGGTATATGACCAACACCAAGGTCAACTTGAGCCTTCTGTCCTTCCGGGGTAGGTAAACCGAGTACTAGTCATGTCTGGCTGGGGTTGAAATTGGGGCACACTCACTTGTGTCAAGTGGCAGGTAGTTGAGGTAGGCCTAAGGTAAGACTGTGTGACTGATCCCATATGGCAGGTGACGCTCCGTAGCTTGAGATGGGTTTGCCATGAATAGCTGTACCCTTTCAAATCTTACAAGGAGCTTAGCTTTTTAGCATTTTGCTGTTTCCACTGTGCATTAACTCTGTGCAATCGTCTCACCAATTTTAGGACCTTACAAGGCTTACATCCAGTCGTCACTGGACTAGAGGCCCACAGACGACCAGAACTGCGTTTGTAATCAAGAATGAAAAGGCAACAGTTAATTTCTGATAAAGGCAGATTCTGTGATAAGATTGATAAATGCTAGCAGCAGAAAAAAAATTCACAAACCCTCTTTCATGTTTGATGAAAATTAATTTGAAAGTTTCCATGCTAATAACACCAAACTGTTTATTAAATCTGTTTTGGGATTGATTACAACCTGGCCAATAAACGTTCAAAGAGCCACAGAGCTCACTGTGTATGCACAGAAAGTAGTGTTTTGAGGAAGTTTTGTACAGAGGCAGATTTCGGCATGTTAACCATGTTTGGCTGAACAGTGGCTGTGTTGATACAAAAAGCGGGCAGGCACAGGCTAGAGAAAGTCAAGACAGCAATGCACATTTACTGGGCTGTGAATGTCTCCTTATGGCATGTTGAGACACCTGAATTTCATTTCTTGCAGTAAGATATTCTGTGACTTATAATTTAGAAAGCTGTGTCTCAAATCAGGTAATAGGGGCAAAACCACTTACAGCTGTAACGCAAATTTGTGGTAGGTTTTTGTACAGTAATGGCGAAAAATTTATGTGAGGGCCTCGCATTAGTACCAAACAGGGCCTAATCGGTACCGGTTGCTTTGGTAGGAAATCGATCTACTGATTCGTCATCTGTTGCCCGATCTCTCTTCTGGTTGTGCTAGTGGTCGTTGCTCCTCCCAGTTCCACGTGACCGTGACTCCGGCACTAGAGCTGGTTGACTCTGATGGTGATGTAGCATCTAAATCGGCTCAGCTCAAGGATCAGATCTTTTCGATCTCCCGGCCGTACCGTGTTGCCATCGCTGACCTGTTGTCTGATGATGATCATCAGTCTAAGGATGATGATGATGATGATGATGCAGACAGGTCGCCGTGGGAAATCCGGCTTGACTCCTCGCATATCAACCAACCATCTAGTCACCGTTCTGGTATGGCTGAGGAAATTTTCAGTTAATCAGCATATTCACATGATTAAATGTTTGGAATGTAACAGTTGTAACATGTTCAGTCGTTAAATTTCAATTGCAGTGGAGTCACACAACAAAGAAAAGCCACATAGACTCTTCATTCATTTAGTGGGATATAAGGATTGAGCATCTCTTTTTCCACAGAAGGTTAACATTGTGATTTGTTTACAAGATTAGATGAAAAATGCGAATAATGTGTCACAATATGTATGTGAGAGCTGCATGCTGAGTAACTAATGAAGTCGAGAAGTGAAAAAAATATAATATACTTGTCTTTGAATAAATTTTTAGGTTGATACACTGACTAAAAAAACTGTACAAGTTATTCATATTTCTAAGGTGATGTTTTGGCAAGTGCCGCATGCACCCTTCCTTATAATGATTTCCACTTGCTGCTAGACGTCACTATGCTAAACAGTTTTTTACATATACTGAAAATATTGGGCAGTTTTTGGATACTAGCATTTAGTTTTCAGTTGAAATTAGCGATTAATGAAAATATTTAATTGCTAGCATTTGTAAAGTTAACTGTTAAATTTGGTCATTTTTACCAGCCATAGTTACTCAACCGTCAGATAGAGTACCGCAGCTGCCCAAGCGGATTGAGGAGACCTCTAATGTGGAGCTTTGCCATCAGAGCATCACGCAGATCAGTGAGGACAATCTCACCAAACTGGGTCCGCACAACATCAATGTCGGTGCACCCCTACACCAGCTGTCAGACAGGTTTTTAAAGTAGTCGCATTTTTTGTTAAGTTAATGAAATTTGATATCAGGAATAGGGGAACTTAGGGTCATTGAATTTTTTACCCCTGATGAACTTCTTACAGTGGTCACATCTATTACTGAGTTAATGAAATGCTATTCATGATCACTCATTGATAGGGGAAAGAGTCGTTGCGAATTTTTATCACAGTTTCTTTGGAGTTCGTTCCAAACATTTTGATTAATCTGTTAGACAGATTGTTAGAGACAGAGGGGTATGTGATACCCGATTTTGTCAAAGATAACAAACGTAAGAACTAGGAAACAAAATTCACAAAAATGACATTATGTAGTTGGTATTAATGATAACGGTAGTTTTCATTGGTATGCAAAACAAACGTGCACAAAATAATAGCTGTAGAAATTACAAATTTGAAACTTATTAGTAAGAATGTAATGAGAAACTAAGACTAAAAAATCATAAATCATCGCACAGGTTCTGACTTATTAAAGACTTTGAACAATTCATTTGCAGTGTGGTAACATATGTACACATTGTACATGTGTTATGTATACTGCCGGCTATTTCACAATAACTAAAATAATCTGCTTTCGTTGTGTGAAAAATTCTCCAGTATTTGTAAGAATGACATTTGAGATGTGTTGTTACTCTGTGTCATTACAGGGAGGAAGATGTGTTAAGCCAGCCGACTGCAGATGATCTACAAATTGGCTACGTCAGTTCAGATGGCAGTCGGCGAGAACTTCATCGGTTCTGCTGTTTGATCTGCGGGGTTGACCTGGGCCGGTGCAGACGAAGGACAAAGTCAAAGCTTGGACAGCACCTTGATCCAACGTCAGCAGCCAAGACCAATGGCATTTCAACGTTTCCGCGATGTACAGTCTCTGCACCCACGTGTGGTAGTCGACTGAGAGTGTCACGGTCCGGTGGCCGAACAAGAAGCAGTTCCAGACAACAGCAAGTCAGTCGACATTTATTAAAGACTGGTCGGGCATGTGATGGTCCCGGTGCAGTTACTGTCGATGTTGGATTGTTGACTGACCCATCATGGAAGCAGAATGGTCTAAGCTGTCATCATCGTCGACAACATCGAACTCTTGGTCGATCGGAGTCGGAACTTGTGTCGTTGTCCCACTTCTACCGGCGTCACCAGCACCGTGCTCGGAACCACAGCCGAGCCATGCGTCAGGTCGCTGAGTGGATCGAGAACTCCGGCAAAATTGCGGATTCAGCGGCGGATGACACGGCCATTGTCCGACCTCGACACCACCATCATCGACGGCACGTCCATGAGCACTACCATCACCACTACCATTACCACTACTCTGCCGGTGCCCTTGTCTAGTCACTAGTCGGTAATCAGTCACCCAGCATACAAGTCACACTAAGCACAGGCAGGCCTCGTGCTCAAACTGAAATTCCGGGAATCTGAACTTTTCTGAAGCTTATCTTTAACAGTCTCGAAATAAGCAGATTTGTCTGGAAGATCTTCCATCATTTTTGCAAAATTAAAAAAAGGTATTTGTCCGGTCAGAATACTGGCAGATGTAACAGATATAACGTTCAGTGTCAGAATAAATGGGCAGAGTGTTATGTGTCCCAGGGAGTGGCCTTGTGAGCCTTGAAGTGTGTCATTGCCTACAGTTAAAATCATATCTAGTTTGTAAGATTTTGTCAATTTATTGTTGTACAGTATTGTGTATTGGTACTGTACTTACTGGATCAACTAATTGGAAAATGTCCTGAATTGTGGCTTTTGTCATGTCATGAATTTTTTTTAGCTTGGAATCCCTGTAATGAGCTTCCACAGCTTTTGTTTATCGATTGCCTTTGACTTTGGTGCCAGTTGTCTGGCTGGAAATGCTCGACAATTTGACATATGTCAAATAATTTTGTCTGAGGAATCTGTTTTATTGATTGGGGTAACAGAAGTGTTTAGCAGCATAATATTGTTGATAGTACATTCTTCCAGCACGTTGATTATACTGTAATCGTTGCAATATTTTGTCATAATGCATTAATGCTGTTTAAGATTTTTTGACACAGGCACCAAAGTAACCAAAAATCACTGAGTCTGACTTTTAAAAGTTATCTGCCACATCTGCATTTCTGACCAAAAAACTGTTCTTGAAAATTCAGGTAGCACTTTATTATTGACTCATACTTGCTAGAAAATAACATAATGTCCTCAAAAGGTAAAGTATACAGACACTAGACAGTTGTTGTGGATAAATTTATCCATTTGGTTTCCTCAGCTTTTGTGTGCATTCATACCCTTTGTCACACAGATATCTTTATATTTATTAATACAATACAATACAGTACAATATTCGTTTAATGCAAACGTAAACTGACTGCTATGAAGGTTATATAAGCTAGTATACAGGAAACATAACTGTGACTAATAGTAATATGTAGAGGTTTAAACCTAAATCACAATGTAGTATCTTGTGTTAGGGTTCTAGACCGACTTCCATTAAATTTTTAGGTACCATTCCGGTTCTTATTACAATAGGCAAAATATCCCTAAAAATACTGTTTATACCCTTTCTAAAACGTCTTACCTCGAATGAGCAGATTAGATGCTTTTTGTCTGGACACACAGTAGACATCTGCATGTCTGGTTTGGATTCCTTTGATTTTTGTTTGTTTATTAGCTATGGTTCTTTTGGATTACGTTGTTTTAATTTGTTGTTACCTCGAGGCTGAGCAACGATAGGCTGTCCACTGATTTGCCATAATCTGTTATCAGTGCCATTGTTTTTTGCTGATTTTCTTGTTGTATGCTGCTATGAGGTATTTTCAACAGTCATGTTGTAGTAGATTGAGACAGCTGAGTCAGCCTGGTAATTTGTCAGAATCCTGTGTTTGTGTATCAGGCAAGGAGACTGATATTTTCGTTACTACATATTCCGTTGTTCTTCATTTAGATGTTAATTTTGACTGTACGAGTAGACCCATATTGTCTGTATGAATATCAGTGTGGAGTAAGGCTGAATTAGAAGATAGTTATCAAATATAGACAGAGACAGTTTTGGCTGGTTACACTAAAATAAGCAATCTGAGCTAATGCTCATGAGATGCGTGAGAGCCTATAGCAGTTTCTGTTCGCATTTAAACTTAGTCTGTTTCCATTCATTTATCGCAATTCACTTTTTTTCAGCCAAAAATCACTAAAACCCTTATTTTTAGGCTTCAGGGTCAATCAAGGTCATCAATGTTGACAATGCTAACAAGCTCGTCGCCAGTGCTTGTTTTAATTATTTTTCTCAGTCCTGAATATCTATTTTAACAAAAAAAATTTAGGTTGTGTGGATCTGAGCCCCGTGATCCTCCTTGTCTACGCCACTGGGTATAGGTGCTCGAGGACAAAAAAGTGTTGAAACAAAAGTCTTTAAAATCACTGCTGGCTACCAACTCTGTTTGAAGGTCATCGAAGTTTGATAATAACTTACTGGTTCAACTCCGTAAGCTCCACAAAACACCAGCAAGTCTTATTGCTTAGATATCATCTGTTCCAACATGAAAGCCAAGATTAAAATGGGATAACGGAACCCTGTGTTTTATTTATGTAAACCTATTTATGTATATTTATTAAATGTGCTATGTCAAGAAAGATTATATATGGAAGACCGCATGAAACACCGCTGCGGCAGAATTTTTCTTTTCTGCATAGACGTCATACTGGAGCATTTTGCGTGAAATATAGGCCCTATGGAATGTCAAAATTCATTATTTTTGTGCATTACCTAGAACAGTGTTATTCAACCTTTTTGTTGCCGCGGAACCCTGAACAAGCGTGGAGATCACTCACGGAACCCCATGCATTGATCCGTGCGTCCAGCGACGTCCGCGAGGTAGAAGCTACAGGGTGTTAACGGACTGGCTTTCCTAGCAGAGCAGAGCCCCTGTGAGGACGACAAAGCAAGAAAAATGACCAATATTAAATTTGAGCACATTAACAGATAGCAGAACGTTATTGTATTTAACGTAACACGACAGGCGAGGCGGTCGTCGACGGCATCTTAGCCCCCCACTATACCAACTGAAAAAAATTTATAATGTGGACCTCCTCGTTAAAGATACGTGTGTTTTTAATTTGCCTTAGCATAAAGTGTTTAAAAAATTGAATTCATTAAGTAAATGGTCAAACGATTTCGTAACCATAGGCCTAACCCTAATCGATGCGTTTTTTTCTTTTCTTCATCTTTATTTGCGATAATGCACTTATCCTCGGAGTTGAGTAGCCCAATGTGGTGCATAGAAAGCCTACGCTCCTAAAAATGCAAATACGCCAAGACTACTAACAACAAAAATGATTTAACAGAGTTGGTCTATGCAAAAAGAAACGCGTAAAAACGCAATTTCGAACAAAATATTTCATGATGAGTATTTCTACGACATTGTTTGGCGAGATTTCGCACGCTAGCTTTTTTACTGGCCGGCTGTGGAACCCTTGGCAGATGCTCGCGGAACCCTGGGGTTCCGCGGAACCCCGGTTGAAAATACTGACCTAGAATTATTGTGGTTAAGGTGAACGGTTACGTTTATTTTGTGTGCATATATTGCGATAGGCCTAGGAGACGAAAGGAGTTTGTGTTTTAGGTTGGATTGAAGAGTAAACTCAGAAGTGGTTTTGCTTTGACCTTTATGCTTTCTTTTGTGTTTGTGCAGCTGAAATTGTCTTCTTTGACTTTTTAGTGCTTGTTGCGAGTATTGCGTTATTGTCTGGTGTTGTCCTGACTCAGCAGTACGTTTACGTGGTTCGTAGTTCAATATAAAGAAACAATTAAACAGAATTTCTGCATTTTCTGAGTTTGATCTTGTTCGTTTTAGCAGTTTGGGTCTACAATATATCATCTACAATATACTATGTCTATGACTCAGTCACGGGTTTGGGCAGATTTTGTGTAGGCTACGTATATTTATCAGTGTGTCCTATTATTCCGAGTCCAAGTCACGAAAATAAGGACTTAAAAGTCCGAAGCGACTATACTGCCGTACTGCACACATCAAACATAAATGCGCAAAGCACAGACAAAATGCGCTAATTTGTGAGTCAAAAACAAGGTAGGCATATTATGCTTTCGTCCATATTATCGGGAAATATTGACCGATTTTCAGAAGTCACACTGGGGCATTCGTTAGGAAATGTGCAACAGGGGCCATAACAGGTTAGGGCCTAGGTTATTAAAGGTCTGTGCGCCATGCACTCAATAGAACGTGATACTGTTAGTTTACTGTCTTTGAAACCCAAGTGGAAGCCAAAGGGTAGGAGAACAATTCCAAAACAGGAAGACACGAGTTTGACCCTTTAGTTCCACCTCCTCAACGGCACTGGTGGATTCAGAGGGGGGCAACCTGCCATGCTTCCCCCTTCAATCACATGCAGTGGGGAACACCACCACATTCTTTTTGAAGCATACAGGTCAGAAATCGGATGCAGAATGTGAACAGCAGAAAAATATTTTTTCTTAAACACGAGCTTTCTAAGGCAAAATTTTGCACATAACGTTTGCAGCTTTGCCCCTGAACCCCGCTGGGGGCTAAACCACTAGACCCTCATTACCGCGCTCGCCATGCCCCCCTCTTTTGGCTCTTGGATCCGCCAGTGCCGCCACTGGTGTCCTTTCGGTCCAAGTTCAGTGGACGAGAGTCATCGGTCTGTAGGTGGTTTATGCTGATGGGATGAGCCGGTGTGGGATTAACATGTCGGCTGTGACGCCCTCTGGCGGTAGCAGGTGCGATTCTGGGCGCTGAAGCTATTTGTATTGCAACAGAGCGGCGAGCTCGCCGCATTGTATGCATGAGAATTTGATGTAAGCCGCCGTCGTTTCAGCTGCTGCTGCTGCTGCTGCTGCTGCTGACAGAACAGAATCACGTCCAGCCATTGACACGGTCGCTGTCGCCGTTCAGCAGCGTGGCAACAGAACTGACTCAATATCAGGTAGCCATAGGCTTACTTTGTAGCCTACTGACATTGGTTGTATTTCGATCAACTGCATTATATTCAAGAAAGAAATTCAAGAGGAGAGTGTTTTACTGCATACACAATGTTGTTGAATTACTGCAGAGATTAATTTTTAAATAGTCGTGGTTTCATCATAATGTTATATCACCCACTACATGAATGCGATAATATAGCGCTTCAATTCCAATATCGTGATGTAGGATACAATGAAACACTAGCCTTTACAAAATTAATGCAGATGGAAATTTTTGACGTCCGCTCGAAAACTAATGGGCATGTGTGAGTAAAAAAACAGGATAATTTGTTATATTGTTGTTCATAGCATATACTCTTGAAAAACTACAGTGAGCAAACAGAGATCAAAGTAATTTGGTAAAAAGCGGAATCGCTATCTCCGCGTTTGTTGCTCAGGTAACAGCGTATAAGTGACGGTTTGTCTGCGGTTCGACCCTAAATGTTTTTTGCCTTGGGGCCAGGGACGCCGTCTAACACGATGTGTCGTTCGACCCCGTAAGTGTAGCAGTAGCCTACCTGCCAAATGGCATCTAAATCCATGAAACGGTTTAAGCAGAGTGTATGAATGTGACAGAAGACAGACAGACAGACAAGGCGACGGAGATATGTTTAGGAACAAACGGATTCGCTTGCGCTGAAAGAGCAATTTCGAAAAAAAACAGATTGTTACCGTTAATAATTAATTCGCCAGTAAAGATCTTCACTGCAGCTCAAAATAACACTACATGACAGTAACCGACTGACGATTCGTACAGAAGTGATGGGCAAGATAAGTAACGTGACGAACAACACGGACCCGGTATCGGTTCGGTCGCGAGTATTTGTCGGGAACCTGAACACGATGCTGGTTGGCAAGGAGGACGTGAGGGCGATCTTCGCTCGCTACGGTGAAGTGATCGGCGTTTCGACTCACCGCGGCTACGCTTTCGTTCAGTACTTGGACGAGTCAGCCGCTCGCAACGCTGTCGCAGGAGAGGACCAACGCATCTACGCCGGACAGGAAATCGGTGAGACTGCCACAGATTGTCATAATAAGCTACAAAGGTTTAGGCACGGGATATTTGACCGGCAGCCGGTCAAATAGCCTATAAGCTATACGACCGGTCAAATTTTGTCACCGGACGGACGTTTGTCCTTCACCGCCTTGAACAGCCTTAGCCGGTACTTATGAGCACCGTGGTGCTCATAGGTAGCGACTAAGACCGTGTCCCTGCGGCGGTACCGAGTGCTCGCCGTACCGCTGCAGGGACGGCGACAGCCGAGCAACTGACGACCTCAGCCGTAGCATCACAGATCAGCCAGTCGGCCCACCTGCACCTCAAGCCTAGCAAGTAGACCCACGCTAACCATTACAGATAGCCGGTCGGCAAGTTTTCAGCAGTGCTTGCCTGCAGAAACCTCGAATTTACCACCCGTATTATACGCTAATTTGTTACGTTCATTATTGTCACAAATCTTATAAAAACACTAAACCTAAGCCATAAACTTTAAATCACAATAATCACGCGAATTCTACTCAGTAGCACGTACACTTGATTTAATGTCATTCGCCAGGTGGCGACTGCGATTTTTTATTTTGACCGGTCAGATAGCCTACAAGCTATTTGACCGGCAGCCGGTCAAATAGTCAACGCGAAAATTTTTCCCCAAAACGTTAAAAATACGTTATTAGTTCTTACACATGAACAAACGTTTATAGACGCTGTAGGCCTATTGTAACTTCAGCTTTAGTTAGAAACGATTGAGACGATGTTTGAGTAACCGACGATGAGCACGGAAAATTAAAAAAAATCTCAGTTCAGTGAGCCGTTATGACGGCCGGTTATTCAATGGCGGATAGCTTACGAGGCGACGGGTTAAGTCGTTCACTGGCGATGCCTTGCTTCCCGTGTGACTGTTAAAGTGAAGGAGCAAGCTTTGCTCGTGACAGAATCAATGTGCGACTTATTGCATGGCACCGTGAAACGACCGACTAACCACAGTGGACTAGCAGGCCATCGCATCCGCTCTAGCTCTCCGGCTGTCCGGATGAGTGGATGACGCTGACGTAAAGTTAATTACCGCTTGAACCAAGCAACCGGTCAACTAGATTGAATAGTGACTGAGTGAGTACTCACTCGACCAGCGATCCTGCAGTGCAGCAGCGATACCTAATGTATACTTTTCCACTGTAAAATGAAGAAAATATGCCTCTGCAATTCTTCGGCAAAATGCGCGCCCGCCAAGCCTATGCCTCAGTTAAATCCCCGGGAAGTGTGAATCAATCGTTGCGTGATTATTAACGTGCGTGCTTTAGATTAATTAATTTCTAGCACAGGTTTGAAAGCATATTGCCTCAGAAAGCTACGGCTTCACGGTGCTTTACTGCTATATTTCTGTTTGTCTTGTTTGGTTAAACAACGGTTTAAAACTCATTGATTCCATTGGTCTCTGTTGCATCTGTGTCCTGACTTCTGAGATTTGGAGGGCAAGCAGCTATAATGGTTTTCTCTGTCAACGGGTCACGTCGCACGGGCTGAAGGAATGAAATGGCGTGATCGTGATGCTGAGTGTTACTGCAACACGCCAGTGATATTAAGTGGACTTCTGGCCCCGACGCCGTAAAATTTCGCGCCGCTCGCAGTCACTGTATCGATCCGACGTTACCGCCCGCTTCAATACGCTAAATCGGCCTTCTAAACATAACGCTGTAGGCCTATAGCGGGCTCAACACAGTTATTAGCATTGGGCCGAGGTAAACCTGTATAGGATCATGTGACATTTACTCATTACGTGTAAAATTTAAACGACTTGTGTTTTTTTATAGTTCTTTCAATTAATACAATAAAAATCTAACAGTCAATGACAGCATACGTTTGTCTACCTTCATTCAAAATTTTCTGATGGTCTTCGAATTAGGCATGTTTTGTGCAGTAGACTGCGAGGTCATCCACGGTCATTAATTTATCTAATTATCAAAAGCACGTACGCAATTCTTACTTGCATGCATGCTTTGGAAATTAACGCAACAAATGTAACGCAACAAAAAGTGCTATTAGATTGGAAATTTATGGTCCGCGCTTGGTGCTATTAACTGACAAAATGTTGACGCCTATATGAGATCGGCCATTATCGACGGTTCTATTTCGGCACGTCAAGCTACAACAAAAGCAGATGAATTACTTCGACGCATAGAATAACTATTATTATGTTGCTGACATTGGCTGCTTGCATGCACGCATGCGGACTTGGTGTGTGACATCCTTTCGAGACAGTATAGGCATACTAAAGGCACCGCCCTTACAGGGCCGGATATTTGACCGGTCACGGTCAAATAGCTTATATGCTATTTGACCGGCTGCCGGTCAAATATCCCGTGTCTTCGACGTAGCCTATGCTCAGTTTTCGTCTACTTGAAAAACGCATGCCAGTCATAATGATCATCGGTGCATAAGACATTGCGAGACAGACGTCGCTCATTCGCGTGAACAGTTCGCTTCGCTTGAGACAGTTTGATCGATTTTCTTTGCTCCGTTGCTCTCCCCGTTTCTGCTCCGCTCGCTTTTAACTCGTCGTCGTTGAAATTCTGTTATACGTTTATTCTACGGGGCAAACTGCTCACACGAAAGCAGTACACCGTCTGGGCAGTGAGCAGTGACTCTTGGTAGGCCTATATAAGCTTAGTTAGGTCATTGCTTGGCATCATGGCGTGAAATGTATCGACGTTTTGATATCAGAAGTCGGCAAAGATCCTCGACTATACGAGGATAGATGCAATAGCGTTCTCTCGTCGTAAAATCTGGCACAAATCTTGACATTTTTAGCAAATCGCACCGATCCTGTTGTTAGTTTATGGCAACCGTAAGGCTAAATTGGGCTTCAGTTCTACGCCAAAATAGATACGTGGCTAAAATAAATTTACTGCGAATTTAAAGACGGTGTCTATCATGAATTTCGCAATGCTAACACTTAATTATCAAAATTAATTCTAATGCATTCCTTTTTTCGCAGACAATTGAAGAAAGTTTCCGTACGACTGACGTAAGGCGAATGACTCGTAAACATGAAAATCTATATTGCCCACATTATCAGAGTCAGCCAGGACGGTTTCCGCGTCACATCACCCATCAGCTTCTGAAGCCGTTTCCATCCTCTCACAGGCTTCATCTTCTTCGCAGATAATCGATAGTCAGTCTTGAAAAGCGTCAGCCGGATGATAGCCACTAAACCACAATATCGCCAGTACAGCGTCGATTTCTATGGGACAGGGGGACACGTCCCCCAATATCTGGACTGCAGAATTTGGACTATCACGAATACCCCACTATTGAAGGAGAAATAGCTGTCTAACTTACATAGCCTTTTTATCCATGCGACATTTTGGTCAATTGATTCTTAGGAAAATCATTAAAATTGTTGTCACCAGATGTCACATTTTAAGGACGAAATGCACCAAATTCGATTTCGGCTGGGGCTCTGCCGCAGACCTTACTAGGGGAGCTTACAACGCTGCCCAGACCCCGTAGCTGAATTTCAGGGGGGGCTACTTCTGAGGAGAGGGAGGGGAAGGAAGGAAAGTGAAAGGGAAGGAACAAAAAGGATAGTTAAAGAAAGAAGAAGGGGGAGGTTAAAGAGAGAGAAAACGAAGGGAAGGGGAAGGGAGAATTCCCCGCTGTATTTCTCTCAATCGTGAACAGAGATGAACGCCTGTGGCCGTGCTTGCTTGCGTCTATTTCTCGACGTGCTGACGCGACTGGCGTGTGACTTGCTTGCTTCGCGACGTCGCCGCGATGGCAAATAATAATTTCTCATCTAATGTCATAAGCCTTTCACCCGCTGACATCAAGGCATCACGCTATTGCTGCTCGACCGCATGTCTGCACGGCTGACCAAAGCGAATAGATTCTATTCTCCGTCATAAACGCCGTTTTATTATTTGATTTAATGACAAAGGGCCGCAGCCACTAACAAGGGTAGGCCTATAAGAATCGACCGTCGCTTAAACACTTAGGCTGCTTGTGCTACGAATGCAGCCGTCACCTAGGTGCGTGTTTAGTTGAAAGCAAGTGGTTGTAAGTCGCAGACCTGAGACCTGTGATGTTAAGCTTTGACGTTTGGCTTGAGCTCAAAACTGAGACTTAGCTGCTTTCGCGTGACAGTCAGTTCGTCGGTAAATAGTATATATTAGTATTTATGTCGGCGCAGTCTCATAAAATATTTGTGACAGTTGGGTTCGCGCGTAGGCGTTGCTGTGGTGTGGCGAAACAACGCCGAGTTGCAGACCTGTCGGATTTAATTGACAGTGACGGGCGATTTGAAGGGCGTACGTAGGCGAACACTGGCAGATTGATATAGTTGCGCGTATCTTTATTTTTTTGCAGAAAACAAACCAAGAATTCAGATAAATTTAGACTAATTGTTGCAATTACAATCGTATGTAATGTTTAAAATGCCCATCAATTAATTTCGATAAATGTACAAAACATCAGTTTATACACTTGTTAACGGCAACATTGAAGAACTCGCACATCGAAAACAGCAAAATCACAAAAGGTGATATTGCCCGCATCACACTGACTGTGTGTCATGGGCGTTGGAAGTGTTTGAAAGTTGGGGGAGCAAGCAGTGGCTGGGGCCATGGCGAGCCCCTGGTGGGAGGTCAGGGGGGCGAAGCCCCCCTGAAGCTGAAAGCTTTTTGGTTCTTGAACGTCCCACGGAGCGGCAAAACTTATCCCGTTGTCAGTTCGTAGTTTTTAGGGACATGGTACAGGTTTACTCCCAAAATTTAGTGTCTATGGTTCGAATTGGGTGTGCCGTCCGAAAATGAATAGATTTTTACGAAACGAGCAGCTTGACGGCAAGTACAATACAAGTACGATAGATGACATGCCACGGAAGTGTCTTG
>Ga0209367_1004349_pt1 | contig 19515 bp, 17 predicted proteins | sample WorMetLIZISLAND2_FD_187412 | JGI IMG/M metagenome (GOLD analysis project Ga0209367, IMG submission 187412) | Marine gutless worms symbiont microbial communities from Max Planck institute for Marine Microbiology, Germany - Olavius geniculatus... ...
CAAGTCCCGACCCCCTAGGTTCAAGGAGGCCGGCGCAGGCGGGCGTCAAAGACAGCTACCCTCCTAAAAAGTGGTTATTTTACCGCAATTTTCTCGCGTAGCGTAAAAATGGTGGCAGATAGGTACGTACATGCTGCTTATCATAACAAGCACTGGTGACAGGCTTTTTGGATTTATCAACATCGATGACCTTGAACGACCTTGAACCCTAAAAATATTGATTTTAAGCGATTTTTTGGCAATTTTTGGCTGCAAAAGAGTGAATTGCGACGAAATGGATGGAGATAGACTACGATTACCTGCGAACAGGAACTGCTATAGGCTTTCGTGCATCTCATGAGCTTTGCTCAAATTACTTGTTCTACTCAGTAGTTGGTATTTTACCTCAGGCTTTGATTCGTAGGCTAGATTAGTCGATACTCTGCTAAATGTCAGTATTTGTGACCATCATTCGTGGCAGTAACTCAGGAGAGCTGTGGGCTCACAACTACTATATAGTGACCTGCATTGTTAGGCAACTTGGCGACTTTCTGACTGCGTCTGCTATTCGTTCATTTCTCCGCAGCACAACTATATACGGTATAGGTGTCTGGATGTACAAGCTGCTGTGTGATGCCACTCGTGACTGCTGTATACAAGAACAGCTGACTTTGTTGCGTACATAGCAGTCACGAGCAGCTTTGTTTACCGGCTTGTTGTTCACTGCTTTAACACTGTTGGTTTGGTTATAGTAAGGGCATCCGCCATCCAGCTTGAAAAAGTTCTGCCACCATGACAGCTGCGCCTACAGTTTATTTTGGAAGAGTGGCCTAATCTGGAGACTGTGCATACTAAATGTTGTGCTGGTATTTCCAGGCCATAATGGCAACATATATTCAGGAACACTGGTCCATTAGTGTTTTGATGCTGTCTGTTGGTATATAGGAAGCACATGCAGCCAGCAAATGTTTCTCCGTAACAATTTCCAAAAGAAGATATTTTTAGGAATTAGGATTAACCTAACCTGGACTGGAGTAATCTAATCTGAACTAATACTGAATAAATGGTTTGGTTAATTAAAGCATGTCTCTTGCAATGATGGCTTAAGGTGTACTGACTGCTGGCAGAATCGGTATGCTTAATTGTGGTATGTGTTTTGCAATTTGTTAGTCTAAAGGTGGCAGCGATTCAAAGACCGTGTTGTCGGACTTAATGAGAGTGAAAAAGCTGCGACAGGAAATGGAGAAAGTGAGACTTCTGCTGGAACTGATCCGCAAACGCGAACGCACCAAGAGAGAGTTGGTCGGTACAAAAGACTCACGTCAAAGTTTAAATTGTTTTTAGTTAATTTTGCATGCCTGGGTAGCATGTAGGTGCTATAAAAATTATTTTTTTGCACCACAGATGATCTACTTTTATTACAGATTGTCAAGCTAGTACAGTTAACTTATTGTGCATACTGCATAATGCATATAACAGTTTTGCGGTGGTTTGCCTTGGCGATAATGGCATTGTGTACATCGATGAGGTGTTAACCCTTGATAATTCTGGACTGGCTTTGTTTCAGAACTCAGTCTTCCAATACAAATACTCACGAAGGTTCTGATCCAACTAAGGGGTGTGATGCCACAAGAACTTAGCTAATAGTCTATAACAAAATTTGCCTAAAGTTAAGCCGATAATAGTTTGCGGGGTTCCCAAGAACAGTAGGATAGTTGCTAATCAGTACCTGGATAGGTGATGTAAAAAGCACCTAAATCATTGGTTTTGTAAAGTTAGATTGGTTTGTGTGTACTGTCTGTGTGAATATTTTGTTCCGTAGTATTATGTTTGTGTGCAATTATGTGCATATAGTTTGGTTTTTGTGTCAACTGTCGGTTTATTAGTCCGCCCGGAAACGATAGTTTTCGGGAGGACTTAAGTTTTACCGCAGATGTTTTATTTTTTTTATTTCAATCATAGGATCTCCGAAATGCGCCGGCCGATTGACGCGAAATTTTGCACGGTGGTCAGTACTAGGCCAAAGTTTATAATGCCCATCCAAAATTTCGGGGAGGGGGGCCCTCCCCAAAAAAATTTTAGGGCCAAAAACATGCAAAATTTGGCCCGATTTCGGACAATTTTGAAATTCGGTGGCGAATATCTCCGGAACGGATGAAGATATTCAAAATCGGACTAGGAGGTTTTGCACCACGATTCCTCCCGCGTTGGGTGATGAAAGTTGGGTGAACATTGGTCCACTAATCACGGAGGTTATGTGGTGAAATTGTACCCACCCAAATCGACTTTTTCGAAATACCGTATTTCGTCCCCTAGGGAGTGCTGTGCCCCCAAATTTTTACACGCGCTAGAGAATGTCCAAGTCTTACTAGTGCACTTCCCACTGGGATGGGGGCCCTCTAACAATTTTTTTCAAAGGGGGGTCAAAAATGGGCCTTGATTGTAACAAATTAGCCACTATAACTTTAAAGCCAAAGGGAGTGGCCTAATGAAACTTTGCCACGTGACGTAGTGCTAAGTGGGGCTGATAACGTGTGGACAAATTTTGGGGTGCTCCGCCCCCTTAAAATTTGGGATAACGAAAAATGTCCAAAATTCAGAGCGATTTAGGACAACTTTCAACGAAAGGAATGTGAGTCCCCTAAATTGTCCCCCAATCGGACTTAGGGCGCCCGGTGGACTCACGTTGGGCTTTGCCCCAAATTTTTAGTTTGATTTTTTGTTGTTGTTGATTTTCGTGGTTTATTTGATTTTCTTGCTGTTGATCTTCATGGTTAGTACCAGTGTTAGTGATTTTGTGGAAAGACTTATCCGCAAAATTGTCTATAATGTTTCTAACAGGATGCAAAATTAATCGCTTGCTCACTCCTCTGAATCAGTGAATCAGTGATGCTATGTTAATTTGTATTATTACGACAGATAGTGTTTGTATGCACTAGCTGGATTGTGTGCAGATGAGGTTACGTGAGATGGTTGTTTGGATGCAATTAGAACCTTTTACAATTCTTCTTCATCACACGATTGACCAGCTGCAGTTAGCTGACAAGGCTAACATCTTTGGCCGGCCTGTGACACTACAAGAGGTCAATTGATATTTGTTATAAGCATACTCTGAATTTGGCACGGAGTACTGGCAAACTTAACCAAGAATTAAATCTTTCATGGAATTTTCTACTTCTGCAGATTTATAGACCTAATCTGAATTGACTTAATGCTTAGCAGTTTGATACAGATTGTCTATGCAATATGCTGTTAGATTTAGTGTTCACAGTTGTCTGATTTCCAAGAATTAAGAACGAGGAGACGCTACCATATTTGCTTACATTGCTCATAATACTTTTTAACTTCAATACCTGTCACATTCATTTTTCCTGTCTCAAGGGAATGCACAGTTTGGGATCAGACAGAGAGACTGAATGTAGCAGCTATCTAACATAGTCCTATCTGGAAAGTGGCTTTGAAAATGATGTTCGTGTTCGTCAGTGGTGATAGTGTGTTTTTGTGATTGGTTGCATTAGGCTCCGGACTACCTGATCCGCGTAAAGAATCCGATGGACTTCTCAACGATGAGGTCAAAGGTTGACTCGCACGAGTACACGTCATTCAAGGACTTTGAGACTGATTTCTGGCTCATTGTTAACAACAGCCGAACATACAATGCTGATGGGAGTCTTTACTACAACCTGGCCGTACAGCTTGGCGAAAAGGTTAGAGTTTGGATCCAATCTGAATTGCCTTCAGTCACTACTGAATTTCTGTTCGATTGTCGTATATATTGATTGTCACTTTTGTTTGTTAGATATATTTTTTTGTTTGGCTGCATGCAGTAGAATAAGCTTCAATTAACTAGTTTCTAAATGCACTTTTGTGTATTTTCATTTTGTTACAGTGTATCTCTCAGAACATCACATGCATTGATAAGCATCTGCAGCACAGTATTTTAACAAATAGCAATGATGTAACTTTGTTATGTACTTTCCAGTGCTTCTTGTCTAATTAATAATAATTTTCACTGCAGTTTTGCAGAAAGCGAGTTAAGAGGCAAACATAGTGACTGTTATTTGACAATCTTTCACTGTGTTTTACATGTGCTTTTCAGCGCATCTTAGCCATCGCAATTCTGTCTGTCCTCAGTCACACGGGTGGATCAGTCAAAAACGGTGCAAGCTAGAATCACCAAATCTTCACCGTCGGCTGCCTGGAAGACTCTAGTTTCAGGAACCGTAAAGCTTTTCCATAAATTCGAAGGGGGTCACCCCGAACGAGGGCGCTAAATGAGAGGGGGGTGGGCAAAATTTGCGATTTTTGGCCAATAAGTTGCTGTATCTCAGTAACGGTGCGAGATATGGCCTAGGTTACTATTAATCACCAATAGGAAGTCATACACTGGCTCTCGATTGGCGCCGAATTCAGTGACCTTGAACTCCAAAATAGGGGTTTTATGAATTTTTTGGGCGATTTCAGGCTGCAACACAAGTCTATATCATTCACAAGGTAGCGCCACCGAACTATCATTATGCGATCCAGATAGAGAATTTGGTATTTGTATATTAACTTTGCCTGAACACCCCAATTTTCAGCTAAACTACTGAAACTGCTAAACTACTGCTATAGGCTTTTGCATGTCTCGTGAGCATTAGCTGAAATTTCTTGTATGTTTTATTGTCAGTTAACATAGAAACATAGTGACAGTTTCCAAATTTTTTTAGTAACTGTTACATGGGCTGTTTTGAAGCCCCTTACTTTCACCATAGTCGCACATTGAGAATAGCGTGTACTAATTGTAATATTTTGTTGTTTTGTTCAGTATTGCTTTACACATAGTTTGTTTATTGACAGTGGTCATTGATATTTGCTATATTGTGACACTTGTTGCATCCATGGACCTTGCATTGTAATAAATATTTCATCTGATGCGTTTGTATTGTAGGGCTCTGCAGTGCTTGATGAAGCCCGACAGATGGCAGTGGATGCTAACTACTGCATGGATACAGGTCTTCATGCCACACTGACTGATAATGCCAAGGCTTGCACATCACCTTTAGGTTATTGAGTTTAGTGTGTTATTTATTGGCTTTGAGTGTGTATTAGTCATATAATCAAGGGTTCAATAAAAATGGGTTTAAAAAGTTAAACTCAGATGTTGTCATTGCAGGTAAGTTTTCAGAACCTTTATTCACCTTTTGTTACACGCAACAGCAGCTACTGCTGTAGCGCGTCTTAGCCATCGCAATTCTCTCTGTCTGTCTGTTTGTTCGTCCATCATGTGGGTGGATCAGTCAACAAGTAATATGAGCAAAGCTCACAAGACGCGCGAAAGCCTATAGCAGTTCCTGTTCGCAGGTAATCGTAGTCTATCTCCATCTATTTCATTGTAATTCACTCTTTTGCAGCCAAAAATCGCCAAAAAATCACGTTAAATCAATATTTTTAGGGTTCAAGGTCATTTAAGGTCGTCATTGATGTTGATAAATGACGACTGATTTTGTTTTACTGGGCTTTCAAACATGCACCACTGTTTCGTTTCCATTGTGTTAGCTGGGTTTTTCTTGTTTGGATAGGTGAAATGTCCTCCAACCAGCTAACTAAAAACAATAGTGAAGTTGAATATATAATACATGTTAGGCCAAGGCCTCAGTTAATAACTTGTTGAATTGCTGTAGCAGGCTTTTACAGAATTGTTCATTGCTGGCTCACTTCTATCAAAGGTCGTGCACCAAAGGAAATATTACTGCTGCAATTCTGTTATTCTACTAAAATAACCATTCACTTGATTATTGAGGATGACGTGATACTGTCCCTTTTACTTTTAGAACAGTCTGCTGGCTGAACTGCAAATTTGTGGCATAGTTTAATCGTGAACTAGTTTTTTTATAAATGTCATTAATAATGATAATAATAATGTGATATGCAAATGTGTTATGTCCATTTGTATGAAAATACTTTGACTATGGATTTTCCAGAACCAAGTTGAATACTGTCTGTGTGTATGGGCAGGTGTGAGTCCAAGACGAGATAGTAGAACAAAAGAAGAGAAGAATGAGAAAACTGATTCCTCACCACAGAAGATTGGCTCGTCACCGCGCAAACAGTCCACGGATACCGGTGTGTGTGGTATGATATTAACCATTTGATAGCTGTGTTTAAATAAATGCCATACTGTTTTTACTACGAAGGTTTTGTTTTGGAGTGATCTCAGTCTTATTTCATTGGTTATGATATTGTGTTTTATTGTAAAGATATTCACCTCACATGTATTCAGTAAGCTTTTTATTGACTTATTAAGATTAAGATTACTCCAAGAATGTGACATTTTTGAAGAGGTGGACATGCAGAAGATTTTAGTGGCAGTCGGCTGAATTTTTCTTTTGTCATTTCTGTAGAGAACCAAGTATAAGACAGTTCTCAACAGATATTTGAAGTCTGAATGATGTATAGATAGTGAAATGATCTGTTGTTATTGTGCTTGTCTGTGTCAGCGGGTGAAAAGTTGCCCAGTAGAAGAAGACGTCTTAGCTCTCCTGATGCATCTTCGCCATCTCGTCAGGTTAAAGCTGATGTTACGGAAGCTGAAGACAAGTCAGGTATGTTCTGTCAATTTGTTTTGTTTTATGATCCTTTCTTTTTCCTGCTGATTGAAACTTTTTGTTTATATTACTTTACAGCTTTTGCTGTGAGCCATGTTGTTCGTCATTTTTCCGGCAGTTAATTCAGAATTTGTGTTGGCATGATATTGAAGGTGGATGCCATGTGTAATATTGCAATTGCAATGTATCATACCTAATGTTCGTGAAAACAAGTGCATATGCCATCTGTGCTTAAAATGACTTAAGACAGTATACTATCATTCGGAAGCTCCATTTGTATTTATGCTGATACTGATGCATTTAGGGAACTAACTGCTTTGCTGCTTTTGGGTCGAAGGCATTGGGCGACTTCACTTTTTGACTTAGACTTTCGCTGAGTCTGAACTTTGGTCTAAGTACCTACTTAAGTCAAAAAGTGAAGTGATTTCGCTGAGCCGAAATCCACTTCGACTTTTGACTTTAGCTGAGCGAAACGTAAAAAAACGTAAACATAAAGTCCTTCCTGAGCCTTGCGGTCCATAGGGCGGCGCTGATCTCTGTTTCCTAAGGCCCTCAGCCAGACACCAGTTTTTACACTGCGAGGCCACGGATACGGAGCCAGTGTGTTGCGCGGTATGCCTATTTATGTCCCAGCGGTGAAGCCGGTACCAAATTATACTGCTAGTGACAGAGGCACATGTGTGTGAACAACTTGCCTAAGGTCATTACCCGGCAGTGTCCCAGTGTGGAGTCGAACCTGCGTCCCTGAGTGACCTCAGGATTACAAGTCTGACACGTTATCGTCAGACTTCCAAGCCACCCAACTAAGCTGAGCGAAAACATGGCGACTATTTACAGTTCTATACGGATAAACGTCGTAATGGCTACATAATGACGTAAGGCACAGTTAAATAAGCTAGTTCAAGCATAATTGGTTGATTTATTTCCTGTTAGGTTTACCAGTTTTTGGCCATTTTTAATTGTTTAGTTGTACTTTGGTCTAAGTACAGACTTTAGCGTTCAGGTTTAGCTTTGGCTCAGCGAAAAGGCTCAGCGAAAGTCTAAGTTAAAAAGTGAAGTCGCCCATTGTGTAAAATTACTGCCATGGCTGTTTCGAGAAGTTTGCTTTTGGGGATTTAACTAACATAAATGTACTAATTGTAGAAAAATAGGCTAGTTGATCAGAATTGAGAGTCAGTGAGATACACGGTATAGGTAGCATCTGGAACACTATCTGTTTGCAAATTGTTAACACGTGCTTGTCAGCAACAGCATGTAATTGTACTGAGGTAAGATATTCACAAGTGGTTTGAGTGGCTATGATTTGCTATGATTTTGAGTGGCTGTGATTTGCAACAGTTCGAAAGTCACCGACTAGAAGAACACGCTTGGCTTCCTCTGAGGCTCTGTCACCTGCTCATCAAGTTATAACTGATATCACGGAGGCTGATAACAGATTATGTATGTTTATCTGGCTGGACTACTTTCATGACATGAATTACTGGATTTTTAAACTTAGTCTGTTTCTTTTATTTGCTAGTTTTATTTTCAGTTTAGTTGCAAGCAGTAGAGTAAGCTTTATAGTTGGCAGTTTCTAGTAATGCGTGTTGAATAATCTTATCATCGCCTATTTTTTTAGAGTACTGGATTGAGAAAACTTGTAATTTTTTATGCATCGTTATCAAATCACTGTTATAATGTAAGACCCCACGATTTCACACTTTGCGTTTAGTGTAAGATAGTGCATATATAGCTGCCTGCTGAAATTTTGGTGCAGTCGTCACTGAAGTTTTCTTCGGAGGAGGCTAATCTCTGTTTGACACAGAAAACAACAGCTGTGCTAGTAGCAGAAGTTATTCGGTTTAGCTTTCATTGTTGCTTATTGTCGCTGTCAGAGCTTGAAGTTGGATGGTAATGGTGGGTATGGTATAGTGGCTTTTCTTGTGGACTTCCGCTCCCTCTGTCTTGCTGTATTATTATTATTATTATTATTAATGTTACAGTATTATAATCATTATTGGGAAGCCTCTTCTTTTGTGATATAGTTACAAGTGTGTGTATTTAACACATAGTTTTAGATCTGCAGCCATACATACTGGCAGTCTGATTAGTTTGCTTCGAGTAAATTGTCACTGTATTGGCAAAAGGGCTCTGAGTTAAGTTTATAGGCTTATGGTCACAAATGCTACAGTTTGATGTAAAAATTATTGCAATTTTTCTAGTTAAAATTGATGACAACTGTTGAATGGACTTATGCCTGTTTGCCAATACAGTGACGAAATGGGTTTTGGTTGGTTAATTGATAGAATTAAGTAAGCCCTGATTGTTGTTGTGTGGTATGTTAGCAGCAGCTGTTGATAGTAATCATGAGCAAGACCAGACACAGCAGTCAAGTCGACGCCGAACTCGTTCCACTCATTCCACCGATGCTTTTGAGTCTCTCTCTCTACACAAAGGTGCTGTGCCATTAACTGTGTCACTGGTGTATTTTATGCCTTTGCTGTCCCCGAAATGACCTATACTGCGTCGTGCAGAATGTTTAACCCTATTCACTTTTTGTCTCTGCCATTCGTATATATGAGTACATATTTTTATAGATATGAGGCAGTATTTTTCAGATTGTCCATCTGTTAAAATTTTGTGTCCCATAAAGCTTGTTAGCAGCATACTTTGAATGGAATTTCACCAAAAATTTTAGAAATTTTATTGATGAATCATGTAGTTGAAACAAGAATAAATTGATTACATTTTGAAGGTTACATCAAGGTTACAGTGCTGCAAGATCTGATCAAAAAAAACCTGGGACCGATAACTGTGCACTGACAGCCATAAAATAATGCACATATATCCTAAATCAACCTCAGGTGAGCCGGTTCAGGTTTCAAAGTCGTCGGGTCAAAGTCAAGGTCAAATATTTCAGTGAGTTAATAAAACTTACAGTAGCCTTCGATAGTCACATCTTGGCTCTGCTGTTGTTTTTTGTCCCAGTCTTTACTCTTTAAGACTTTAGTTCATTGCTTATCAACACTGTTGGTTGATCGTGATGTTGTTTATGCTGTGCAGTGACTAAGCGGAAGCATTCTGGTGGTCTGACGTCGAGAACTCGCAGTGATGATGATGAGCCGCCTGAGCTGTCACGATGTCCATCTCCAGTTGACGAGTCTGCATTCCCGGTCCTGGTCTCAACGCTGCCCCTGCCGACCAGATCATTCGACTACCATGAATCAAACTCTGCTGACCCTCCATCACTGACTCGCTCGTCTCTCGACGATGACGCTGTGTTGAAAGAAGCGACAAAATCTGTCGACGGTTTCGCATCTCGAGCAGAAGCAAAAGATGCTGTTGCAGATCGGGATTTTGTGATGACACGATCAAGCGTGCGTCGCGTGGGATCGCCGGACGACACGTTGGACTCAGTCTCATCAACAGAGTCGCATCTCTACGGTGACTGCATGATGCCAACGCTGATTGCCGATTACGATTCGTCATACGGGTCAGCGTGCGGTCGCGCTGCCGGGGCACCGACGTCTGACTCTGAAGCGACTGCTGGCAGCGACCACGAGGCTGAGAAACAGGACAACATGCCAGTGTTGAAAAACTGTGACGTCTGCTAGTTTGTTTGCAATACATCATTTCCTGTGTATGTATCGTCGCAGTCTGGAGGCGTAGTGTTAGGACCAGAAAAACGTCTGCCTAGTGCCATTGCATCATGCGGTCGTTCCACTGTCTGCTTAAAAATGTGGATTGCGAAACCAAAGTCTTGATGTTTGAACCGAGAATTGGCACACCAATAACTTCTTGTTTTGAGCTAGGAGTCTGTACGGGATGGACAGATGGCAGTACTTGTATCACAGCTTATTAGGATGGCCACATGATGTTACCATGTGAAGATGTTAATGCTGCTTTTTGTTGTGTTTAAACATATGTTGCAACCGTTGCAGATAGCCACATTTTTGTTCATCTGTAATCAATCAAATTCTTTGCGGAGTCATGGAACTAACATTGACAATCTATTAAAATTGGTATGAACTTCATCTTGTAATGTCTTTAATAATTGATCACAAAATATCACCATCGTATTCAGATATTGGAAATTTTGTGATTTTTCAGGCATTGGTTTCATGCAGCTGTTAATTGATTGATCTCTTTAGTGAGCGTGAATTGAATAAGTTGTTGATAACTTTTGCAGTGAGAGACAGCCTTCGTATGAAGGTATCCATAGTTTAGCGGTTCAAAAAGATCTTTTTTAAATAATAAAGTAAAAATCTTATCGATGCGAATGCATGAGTGCATTGCAGGCATACTTTGCCAGTTTGTACATGGTAGTTTTTTTCCATGTTTAAGAGACACTTGTCAGCTGGGAGACTTTGTTAATGCTATGTGCACCACTGATTTTGTTGCAGAATTTTTTTAGCTTTTAAACAGTTGTGAAAATGTTGGAAATGAATTCAATTTAGCTGCTATTTATTGCAATGTAATAATGTGTTTAACGAAACAGATTTTGTGGCATTTGCTGTGTGTGGTCTCTTGTTTCCATGTGTACATTGTTGTATATTGTTCTGTGAAGTTTGTGCATTTGTGTTCTGTGTTGATGGACTTTTGCATGCTGAGGAGGACAGTAAAGTTATGCTGCATGGCAAATTGCTGTGCTGTAGTTGTGATAAGGCAGCTTAGTTGTGGAGTGTTTATGGGACAATGAAACAACTCATTTTCAGGCCCCGCACTCTGTAGTTTACGAGGGTCGTTTCATATGTGAGTTTACTAAATGGCGCCATTTCGTTACTTTTTAAAATAGGAAAAATTTGAAATATACGTTTTGTAGGGAATTTAATTCTGAGAATATGTTGAAATTCTTTTGATGATGACGTCATTATTGTGATATCATCTGTTAATAGAACACAGTGTATTTGTGTATGATTTTCTCCCCCAGTAATCTATCATAACTTGCAAGTGACAAACAGCATGTGAAAGAAAACAAACAAATAAATTTAACAAGCTAATATCATCTCTTTAAATAATGAACATCATTGTTTTATTTTACAACATATTGTTTGAGTTTGTTCAAAAATTTGTCCCATCTGTCAACAAACTTTGGTTCGGAATGCCCGATGCAAAAAACTTTGCAGGCTGCTGTCCAAGCACATCAGTATTTGATGCAAATTTCTGCCCACGTAGCATTTTCTTACACCAAACTTGTGCTGTTGGCTTTGTAAGATACTTGTGTCAATATACTGGGTGCATCTTAGAGTGAATTGATTCGCATTAAGTCTTTTTGACCACAACAAAAAAACAATAATGGTATGCTGTTCGTTATGGGTCCATAGACCGGCTCTCAATTGGCACCAAATTCAATAATCTTGAATGCCAAAATGGGGGTTTTGTGGATTTTTTTTTGGAGATTTTGGACTGCAATACACATTTCGAGTGAATTGTGCTGAAATCAATTGAGATAGACATGGACAAGCTGCATATGAAATTTTCAGCATTGAACGTAGATTTCGATGGTCCAAGTCTCGATTTTCTAGGTTCAAGGAAACCTGCGCATAAGGGCGTCAAATAGTGGTACTCTCGTAAAAGTCGTTATTTTATCTTTGTTAGCAGTCTTGTGAAAATGGTTGTAGTTCATCATGGGCATGCTGTTTATCACAACAAGCACTAGGTGACAAGATTTTTAGTCGTATTAACATCAATGACTTTGAAAGACCCTGAACTTCCAAAATAAGGGGTCTTATTGATTTTTGGAATTTTCGGCTGCAGCGCACACTCCAAGAATGAACTGCAACGAAATGGCTGGAGATAGACTGACAGTTTGCGAACAGGAACTGCTATAGGCTTTCGTGCCTCTCATTAGCATTTGCTCAAATTTCTTGTTAGGTTTTGGTCATTCTTTGTGTTTTGTGTTTCATAAAGGTTGAACTTTGTGTAAAGGTGAAACTTTTTGTTTTGTTATTATGTGTATGTGCAATTTCACTTGCAAAGGCCGTTTCCGAAATGACATACTGTGTCAGGTGGGACGGTAAACCCTACTCACTCACTCGCTCAGAATTAATTTTCCTACAAAACGTATATTTCAGATTTTTCCTATCTTAAGAATTAACAGAATGGCACCATTTTGTAAACTTATTTATATAATGACCCTCGTACTATTTATTTTTCTATAATCTTAAATGATTTGAGTAGCCTCTACTCTGCCACATTCTTGTGGACCGCATTTTTATTTTGTAACAGCAAAAACACTTGCGCATGTTTTTGGATTTATGGATAAATGCTTGAAATTGTGTTTGTAAATATAGCATAAATATGACTGCTGCTGACTTGATATTTTCATCTTCCAAGGTGTCTCTGCGGATTCTCCAAACGTGTTTGAGCATTGTCCAAGTAGGACTTCATAAAGGTCATAATTATGATTCACAGCATGTGATCGTCATTGTTATTTATGAGTTACCGTTAGTTTCTGTCAACTTTATTTACTTCAGTTCTTATATAAAGTCTGCTGTATTCATGACAATAAAATGTGTATGGTGTCTCCCACATGTGATGTGTAATGTGTGACATTTATGGTAAAATATTATGAACTGGTTACTGGTACGCTGTTAAAGATAGTATGTAAGTTAATACACAAGCAGTTAATTGATGATGTGTTGGTGCTTTTTGTCCAATATGCCTTTCATTTGATGCTACAGTCATACTCTTTTGCAGCCGTAGTTGTCGATACACTTTACTGTGTATCATATGTCTTACAGTGAATTTGATGGTATGCAGACCCTCAGGATTTTAGTTTTTTTTATCTTGTGTATTTTGCACTCCGGTGTGAATTCTGAGGAAATTTTGCCTTCACTGTTAGTTGTTTGCCTGATCTTGACTTTGAATCAAAGGGTTTGGTCTTGTGAAGCATTTCTCTTGTCTTGTAGACATTGTAAACAGTGATGTAAATGAAACCGATGATGCGAAGACTAAATGATGCACATTCTTCTAGAAGTTTGTTAGAAGACTCATTAATTTCATGATCATTCAGCATTAAATCAGATACAGACTAACGACTACACCTGTGATCAAAGATGTCAAAGACTTAATTTTGTTGTATCGACACAGCCTCTGTGACTTCATATGTAAACTGCATACCCGCAATAGCACAGCAATCACTAATATTCACTACCATGGATGTCTGGATTTTGGCATTGAACAATAGGTAGCTCCAGTAGTACAACTTTTGTTGACATTTAAACATGCATTTTTTGTAATCACCTTAGTACCTTAAACTAGAGACAGTTGACAAGTAGTAATGACAGTGTTCTTCACTGATTGATCAGTAAAGATCGGAGATTGATCAAAACTAGACTGGAGAACTGTAACATGGATGAGATTATCGTCTTTGCCTACTTCCGGCAATATTCAGTTTCTTTAAGTTCTGGCTGTTTCGAGTGCTTTATGTTGATATCTATGTTGTTTTGTTTATGTTTGCATTAGAATGGCAGATAGTAATAAACCAACTTTTTCTTTCGGATTTAGTAAAAGAACAGAAGTAAAGAAGCTTCAGTCATCGGCAATTAAAGATAGCGATTCTGACAAGAAAGAAGAAACTGATTACTTAGTGTCCGTTGAAGATAAGGAGATTAAAAGGTACGTCGCATGAGCGATAATTCAACGACTTGCTGTTTTCTTCAGGAAACGTTTTGCTAACGTATTCTATAGGAGGTATCAAATAAAAATTAAGTGTGTCAGTTTAGTTAAATTATTTTTTATTACAGGTTTTGTGTAAAGCTGATTACATTTTACAGATGGCATTATTGTGCATTTGCTGAACTTAAGTTTTACGCACAACAGGAATAAAAAGTTGCATAAGTTAGGTTACTGCTTTAATAGAGGCCTAACACAAACCAACATGCAATTGAAAATAAAAAATAGGACTGCGGTACTTAAGCTGCATTAAATAACAATGTTTATAAATAACTTTTGAGAGAATAATGTTTATAATAATGACTTTAAGGCATCGGTGAAGACATTTGACAGAAGCTCTCACAACAACGGAAGAGAGGTAATAATAGTTAGCATCTTCACTGCTCAATCGTTTATAACAGTTAGCGAGTGGCTTCTGCGCTAGTTCAAAAGCGACACCAAATATAGGTTCTGCGTACCTAGTTTGCATCTTAGCATCTTACTCAGATGCCCAAAATAACGGTGTTATAAATAGTAGGATTATGGATATTATACAAATTTTTTAGAACCTATGCAAATGCCAATTTTTGCCAAGTCAAGTTTTACTTACTTTACCTACTTACTTTGGTTAACCACAAATGGATACTACATTTTGGTGTACATGTATGAGGCAATAAAATTATGGCAGATCGCTGGACATTTATTTTAGCAGATAGGTAATTTTGCGTTGGTAATTAGCTTCACCAATCGGTGATTTTAACCTTATTTCTTATTTCCACCGATCAGTGATTTTGGCAACAAAGGTTAAAATCACTGACCAGTGATTTCAACTTTTTATGTAATTTTCACCGATCAGTGATTTTAGCTTAGAAGGTCAAAATCACCGATCGGTGATACTAACCTTCTTACTTATTTTCACCAATTGGTGATCGTAACCGGCCCTGTCTTAGCCATTGCAATTTTGTCCATCTGTCTGTCTGCCTGTCCATCACACAGGTGGATCAGTCAGAAACGGTGCAAGCTAGGATCACCAAATCTTCACCGTCAGCTGCCTGGAAGATTCTCGTTCCAGGAACCGTAAGCTTTTACATAAATTCGAAAGGGGTCACCCTGAACGAAGGTGCAAAATGAGAGGGGGTAGGAAAAATTTGCGATTTTCAGCCGATACGGTGTTGGCTGAGCGAGACAGGTGGCACCCTCTGATGAGTACAAGTAAAACACTATGGATAATTTGCCGCCGGTCGTCTGGCGCCCTCTGGCGACTGACTTAGACTTTGTTTTACTCGGCTTTCAAACATGCACTACTGTTCTGCTGTTGCACGTTCTTGTTTGCTTCAGCAGGGCTTTTCTTGTGTCGTCATAGTGTGAGCAGAACTGAAGTTGTCAGTCAGACTTTTCCTTAAAAAGTGACAGAGTATGAAAACTGTTAGTTATAATTTTAATTTTGTAGTTTCTGGAATACAGTGTTGAAAAATCAAGTCAGTTGTGATATTAATTTATTAGTTTTCATATACTCATGTATTTCTTACATTTTATTGCAGTGTTAAGCCAGTGGTGGAGAAAGCTTCGTTGGTTATTCCCCTGATCCAACACAATCGATGGCTGAGTGCAAGAAAGTCGGAAGATCTTGAGGCTGATAACGATGATAAACGTGAAAAGAAGGTTGTGAAAGTTGCTAATGTTCAGCAGACTGGTGATAAAGAGACTGATGCTGCTGTGCTGGAAATTCTCAGTGGTAAGAATGTTAGGTTTTCTGTTTAATATAAAGTAATTACTACTTTTGTTATTTGGAGTTGTTTGCTGTGAATAGTTTGATTTTTTTTGTTACACAAATGTGATTTCCTTTCTGAAGCATCGAAATGTCAAATCGTGATGACAGTGTTTGCAATGATGCTACTGCAGCTCATATTGATAATAATTTAAGCCAAGACTCTTAAGAATTTTCTGTCTGATAAAGCCTTTTTAACCTAATTGCGAGTGGGAAAGATGATAGAATTGGTGAATTTATTGTTGCTTATACTTGCTGATCTTTAATGTTGCATTTATCATATATTAATACCATTGTTGATTGTCCCCGTTGGTCATACTGTGTATGAATATGAGTCTACCACAGGTTTTTGCCAGTTGTTTACTTATACTTCATACAGTATGTGTAACACTGAGATGGATGCTGTGGTTGCATGTTGCAAAGAGTCTGGACAAGCCTCAAGTGCAGCTACTGATGCTAACCTGACAATTCCTCTGCTGATGCGGAACAAAGTCCCATATGGATATGAGACTGATAATCGGCTTGATGTCACCCTTCGGCCAGATGAGGTGTGTTCTTACTTTCAAACATTGTCTTCTCTGCCTCAGTTTGTGTAGATTTTATAGTAATGTCGTTGCATAATGAGTTAATATTTTTGCTGATCTAAAAAGTGTCTGAAGTAACCATAGTAGTACTAATTACAGTAATAATACAAGTAGCAGTAGTGGAAGTGATATATAACTTGCTATATTATGTTATACGTGCAGGCTACAGAAGAGGATTATGAGAAAGTTCCAATTGAGCAGTTTGGTTTAGCAATGCTGCGAGGAATGGGTTGGAAAGATGGTGATGGCATTGGCAAATCTCAGAGGTACTTTGTAGTACATAGTGTAACAGATGTTTTGATCAAAACTTTGTTTTCTCCAAGAACATAACTTTATAGCTATCCGTATTCAGGCGAGCTTTCTTGTTATTCATGTAGAATTTTGCATAATGTAACGTAAGAGAATTTGCATCAGCTGATTATGTATGTAACAGAATTGTTTTTGTGCATAGGATCAAGCATTTTGCTTAGCACAGTATCAGCATTACTGAATATATGTTTAATATACCTGCTGTAGAGTTGTGAAGCCATCATAAACAGTACTGCACTGTAGTTGGCTTGTGGCTCTGTAATAATTTGCCAATAGAATTCAACAGCAAAACACAAGCTTTGAAGACTTTAAACAACTACTAAAGATGTTTTCGTTTCAGTTTGTTTGATTATAATGGTTTTTACGCTCAAAAGCAGCACTGCTTTCAGCGCGTCTTAGCCATCGCAATTCTGTCCATCTGTCTGTCTGTCTGTCCATCCGTCTGTCTGTCACATGGGTGGATCAGTCAAAAACGGTGCAAGCTAGAATCACCAAATTTTCACCATCGGCTGCCTGGAAGACTCTAGTTTCAGGAACCGTAAAGCTTTTCCATAAATTTGAAGGGGGTCACTCCGAACGAAGGTGCTAAATGAGAAGGGGGTTGGCAAAATTTGCGATTTTTGGCCAATAAGTCACTGTATCTCAGTAACGGTGCGAGATAGGGCCTAGGTTACTATTAGTCACTAATAGGAAGTCGTATACTGGCTCTTGATTGGCGCCAAATTCAATGACTTTGAATGACCTTGAACGCCAAAATAGGGGGTTTTATAGATTTTTTTGGCGATTTCGGGCTGCGACACAAGTCTATATCATTCACATGGTGGCGCCATGCTACTATCGTTATGTGATCCAGATAGAGAATTTGATATTTGTATATTAACTTAGCGTGAACACCCCAATTTTCAGCTAAACTACTGAACCGGAACTGCTATAGGCTTTCGCGCGTCTTATGAGCATTAGCTCAAATTTCTTGTTAACTTTGAAGTATAAAAATAGGTACACTTAAAATCACCAAGTTTGTTCTGTTCTGCTGTAGAGTTGTGAAGCCACTTGTTCCAGTAGTTCGGCCTAAAGGACTCGGTCTCGGTGCTGACAAGAGCATACTGTTACAGGTGTCAAACAACAGCAAAGACAAACGCTCGACCAAGTCTGCTAAGGAAGAAGAGTTGGTGCTTAGATGTGGGTCCTTCTGTATGTTGCTTGGTGGCAAGCATGATGGACTCTATGGCACCGTAAGATCATTATTTATTGTTGATTTGCACTATATGGCACTGTATCGTTATTATTTGTAATTGATTTGCATGTTTTTCTTTGTTTATGATAAAAATGTGCTTGATTTGATCACAAGTGCTATGACTGTGCACATACTGTTATGTTATGGTTTAAAAAATCACATTCTCATTGCTGTTGAACACTGTGAATGTTTGAATGTTAAGTCTGATTTTGCAAGAAGTGACCGCATAGTGCCTTTTGGTGCTTTGATATTGTTGGTTGGCTTATGAGAAGGGCATTCTGCTATGATAATTTACAAAATGTTTTCTTTTGGTGACCCCAGCGTAACTTGGGAGTAACTTTTGGCAATTTCAGTCAAACTTTGCAAGAGGATCCCGGACATCAATATGCTTTAATGGTTCAGGCTGGTTTGAGTAGCAAATTAGTTGGGTTAATTTATTTGGGCTGTTGCAAATAACTGTTTCAAACTTTTCTTGGGGTAAATCCTGCAGATTTTGATACTGACACTGAATCGATTGTGTCTCAGTAAAGGTGCATTGTGGGTAATGGCAGGTGGTTGGTATAGACGAGGACAATGCCCGTGTGATGGTCTCATTGGCTGTTGGTTCCAGCATGACGACTGTCAGTCAGTATACCATTAAACTTGTCACGAAAACCGAATTTGACAAGTACTCCAAATACCTGAGTAAGTTTCTGTCATTTCATGTGTTGACAGCTTTATCTGACTCATCTGCCTTATGAGTTCTCATATGCTGTACAGTGCCTACGTGGTTTTGCATTACATCATTGATTTGTGTGTGATATGCTGTCAAACCATGAGGTTTTGCATCACGAGCATTATTCTTGTGATGTTACGGTTGTATAAAACGTAGTGGTTAGACTAGGGTTAGAAGGATACTAGCATTGGGGTATTGGTTACTGCCCAATATTTGCTAGTACTGGGTTGTATTGGGTACTGGGCACTTTTCTGGGCTGTGGTATCTAATACCAATACTGCCCAATGAGTTCTAAATAGTGCAATGCACAAAGTTCTTCATAAGTAAAAATTGGCAGGATACTATTTTAAAATTTATTTTTTCTGTATTTTAGAAAGTAAGTGTACGCCAGTTCTGCACATTGTTTATTTTGAAGCTTTAGTGAATTCATCAATTAACCAAGATTTTTATTTCCCAGGACTTTTTAGGAGGTGTGGGAACCCTGTGTAAGCTATATAATTAGTTGATCAGTGAACAGTCACACCCCCTTGTAGCCAACCACTGTACTCTTTGGTGGTTGTCACTACTAGCTCACTTGCACAGGCTGAGAGGCAATGGACAGAGAGTGAAAGGACATTGCACCCTTAAATGGCGGGCTGAGTGCAGTTGCGGGTAAAGCAGACCAAACAGATCTCAATGCTTAGTTAATACCATTTGGCTAGCAC
>Ga0209367_1004351_pt1 | contig 19513 bp, 15 predicted proteins | sample WorMetLIZISLAND2_FD_187412 | JGI IMG/M metagenome (GOLD analysis project Ga0209367, IMG submission 187412) | Marine gutless worms symbiont microbial communities from Max Planck institute for Marine Microbiology, Germany - Olavius geniculatus... ...
CCAAGTTTCAAATAAATAAAATAAATAAATAAGAGCCAATACCGGCAAAATAACGTCTTTTAAGAGGGTACCCCTATTTGACAGCCTCGTTCGAGGGAAACCCCCTCACCCAGAGGACGAAATTTCGTCACTAAAAACTAGAGTCCTTGGGGCAGCCCATAGTAAAGATTTCGTGATTTTAGTTTGCACCATTTTAATACAGATCACGAGTGTGACAGACAGACAAACACACGGACAGACGCCTAGACGATGGCTAAAACTCGCGAAGCATTCTGCTGTCGCGGGTAAAAATGGTAAACGAATCTTCCGGGATGACATTTATTCACAATCTACAAAATAGTCCCAGTCCGGACTAAAGCTACGTAAAATCTTATCACTTCCAATCTTCCAATTCTTTCACGCGACTTCACTAAAATAATACAAGAAATTTGAGCTAATGCTCACGAGACGCGCGAAAGCCTATAGAAGTTCTGGTTCAATAGTTTGGCTAAAAATTGGAGTGTTCACGATAAGTTAATATACAATTACCAAATTCTCTATCTGGATTTCATAACGATAGTTCCGTGGCGCCACCTTGTTAATGACATAGACTTGTTTCGCAGCCCGAAATTTCCTAAAAATCCACAAAACCCCCTATTTTGGCGTTTAAGGTCATTCAGTCATTTAATTTGGCGCCAATCAAGAGCCAGTGTACGACTTCCTATTAGTAATTAATAGTAACTTGGGCCTTATCCCGCACCGTTACTGAGATACAGCGGCTTATTGGTCAAAAATTGCAGATTTTACCTACCACCCTCTCATTTAGCGCTTTCGTTCGGGATGACCCCCTTCGAATTTATGGAAAATGCTTATGGTTCCTGAAACTAGAGTCTTCCAGGCAGCCGATGATGAAGATTTGGTGATTCTAGCTTGCACCACTTTTGACTGATCCATCCGTGTGACAGACGGACACACGGACAGAATTGCGATGGCTAAGACGCGCTGAAAGCAGTAGCTGCTTTCGCGCGTAAAAATCCGTAGACAATCTTTTGAGTAATGCAACAACTGGCATAATCATCTAACCCAAAACATGTCACATACAGTAATAGCAATTAGGCCTATAAGCTCTTTCGTCAAAAATAATAATACGACACTCGACATTTCATGTCAGCCATTTTCTGACTTTAAGTAACAACTGCGAGATTCTGAAGATAAACTTTCGATGCTTTGCTGCGCATTCGCTATATATATATATATATATATATATATATATATATATATACAGTGTCTGTCGCTACAGTCTTAGGTCTACTGCAGTCACTTTCACTTTCTGATATGACAGTTTCAGCGAATGATATAGCTGATATGTTGCTTCATAGACCTTACGCACAAAATTCTAAAGATACGACAATTATACGACGAAAAAATATCTCTCATCACCTTTTGACGTAAATGATATCTCACTAACATACATAGACGTATGAAACGATCAATTTTCTCACATCTGTCAGTTCTGCAAGTTTTATTAAGCAGGGATGTGGTCTTGGTCGAGACGTCTCGGTCTCGAGACGGTCTTGAGACGTACTATCGTCTCGTCTCGGTGTTGGAACAATATGTCTCGGTCTCGGCCCAGTAGGTCTTGTCTCGGGTCTCGGGCCATTGCGTCTCGTCGAGACGTTTTGTGCAGGCACGCTCCGTGCATGCAGTTAAAGCGATACTAACCAGCATGACATTTGTGGCTTAGAAATATTCGTTTACAGTGTTTTTGTCTTTCATTTATTTATTTATCATAAAGCAGAATTAGGCTATGTCGTGCCAGTCTTCTTTCGTCATAAAATAATCTAGTCGCAATGAAGATAAAGCGCATGATGTCAGAATGAATACAATCAGCCAAATGTAGTCGACGTATTTTAAGGCTATAATCAGCTGTAGTTTACTAATTGCAGTTGCTTGCAAATTGTGATAAACATAATGGCTGATGTCTACAGCACTGCAGTTGCAATTCTTTATGGTGCAAGCCGTGAATTATTCAGCGATAATGCCAAAATAAAGTGCAAAAACCCACAATATCACCAATGGAAAGCGCTTACGATGGTGAGAGTTAATTAATCCGTATAATTTTTTTCACTGTCAATGTGTTTCCCCATACGTCACGAAAAACGTCTCTGCGAGACGCTGAAGCTCCCGAGACTCTCGAGAGATCCAAGGTCTCGGCCAGCGTCTCGGAAGCTGCAACGTCTTGTCACGGTCTCGGCTCAGAAGGTTTTGTGCACATCCCTGTTATTAAGTCGAGTGTATTTACATGTGAGGGCTGTAGGCCTACTCAACTCTACGTCGTCTGAAATTTCTCCCCCAGACCTGTAGCCTGTATGCTCATATTTAATTCTCGTAAGTCCAAGTTTTAGTCAACCGGACAATGGACTTGAGTTCTATGTACTTAAGTACAAGTCCAATCTCAGTGGCATAGGGATGTGGATGCAGGTGGGAGGTAGCAGTGTGGGGAAGGGTGCCCCCTTCCAGAAATCTTTAAGTTTTTGTGTGTGTGACTCAAGTGTTTTGGTGCATTTCTGATACTACATTGAGTAGCTAAGTAGGCTTCTACACTGTGTCTCAAAAAAACATCCCCGACATTTTCGACTGTAACATAAAAACCCGTTATCAAATTTTGATAATTTTTGGTGTGAATATTCCTGACACAACTTGCCATCAAACGACCATTTAGTTTCCCACCTCACCTAACGTTTGTTTCTGCAGTACCTAGAGAAATCACAACCAGCGAAATATCACTTTTTATCCAATGCGATATGATTGCTTAATTAACATAACGCGTAGAAACACATTTTGTTCACATTTTTGACACTTTGGCTGACATTTCATCCAACTGTCCATTTTTCATCTGACTGTAGTAAAATTGCTTGAAGTGATGGCCCACCATGCGAACACAGGCAAGGAGACGCTTTCTCCATTCATTGACAGCAGTATCGATAATGTTTTGTTCCAGACCAATCCAGGCTGTACCAGTCGCTTCTTGACTTCACAAACATTCCTAAACTTCATCTGGTAGACACGCTGCTGCATGACAATCAAACCTTGTAATAGACTGTCTGTTTTGGCCCGCAGATTAGGATAGATGGAATTTATCGACATTTTTTCATTCATTTTAACACGTATTATGTTGGTCTGCTTTCCCAGGTAATGCAAAAGCAGACGTTGGGTGAGGTAGAAACTAAAACACTTGTTTAATAGCCAGTTGTATCAGAAATATTTCTGCCAAAAAATTATTAAAATCTGCTAATCTTTCTTCAAGCTACGATTGATAATGTCGGGGATGTTTTTTTCAGGTTTTCTTTATATATAGGCAAGAGGGACACGTGTCCCAAAGCCTCCTATGGCTACTCTAGTGCCAGAACTCGAGTCTTACGACGTCTTGTTCCCCTGCGTGTGATCAAGCGTAGTTGATGTGGTTCGAACTGTCGGATATGATGGACAGTATAGTCTCGTTGACGTCTGGCAGTGATAGTCTTCCCGTGGGTGGAAGACTCAGGTGTCCGGGGCGCCCCCTGGCGTCATACTCGCAGTGGTAACTGTCTGATGGCTGGTAACTCAGCTGACGCTGCAGCACGGCCGGAGAATGGCGATACTGTGATTCCGTTCGGTAGCGGCAGACGGCAGCTGGGCCGCAGTTACGCTGGTTCCCGGTCTCACGGCGTCGACCTCGGCGGCGGCAGGGGGAACGGAGTACCAGGTTGAACGCATCCCGACACTCGCTGGACGTGATGCGCAGCAGCGGCAGCGACAGACAACTTCCGGTGAGCGCAGCGCAGACGCAGAACAGCTCCCACTTCCGCCTGTAGCTGTCAATCCCTGCCCCCGCCCCCGCTGGGATTTCTACTTCCGGTTCCGGTGGTGGTGGGGCGAAGACGTCAGCGAGGACGAAGATCTGTAGCGGCAGCCAGCACAAGGTCCTCAACACGGTGGAAGCCATGACGACCACACTGAGCTCCCGCTGACGCCGCCCGTCGTTGTCCTGCCATGCACCAGAGCCAGACATTACTACTGCAAAACTTAGAGAAAACAAGAAGCGCAGCTGTCGCTAGGGTAGGCCGACCGTATGCCGGTGTCCGAAGAGCAGCAAATGTGAATGCATATTAGTGATTAATAGCAAACTTGGCTCTATACCTCACCGTTTCTGAAATACGACGTACCGTTTAACCACAATACATCCGTTACACACAGACAGACAGACAACAGACAGACAGCCAGTGCATGCCATAAGGCAGACAGTTAAGCTTAGGCAAGCTTAACGGCTGGCCCAAATAAGTAATTTTAAGAACATTAAAGCAAAAACAAACTTACGTATAAACTCTTTTATTTCATATTCCATTAAAAAATTTTCAGTCGGCATAGGCCCTACTGTATGTTACATTATATGTAATTTTGCTAATGCGTCGGTCGTATTTGGACATTTACGTTTCATCATGCTTGCGATGTTTTAATGTATTGTAATGTATTGTACACCTAATCGAGCCATTTTAGTGGCTGCAATAACAATAAACGTGCATCTATCAACCTGGTTCTGTGTCGTCTCTACCATCTCCCCCGCACGACGCAATGCATGCCGGGACGGGCTAGAAATCTGCCGCGCTGGATGCTGGGGAGGACTGGCTGCCCGGTCCTCCTCGTGGTAGTAGCGGTAGCGGTGTCGTTGAAAGCGTAGGACGGCGGCTGACAGCGCGCAGACGATGGTCAGCGGCAGCAGGAAGGCGCACGCAAGAAATGTTGTCCACAAAGTCCGCGCGCGAGCCGACTCTCCACCGACCCCCTCTGTCAACAATCGACACAACATTTTTGAGCTGTCGCTGATACGGCTCTTTAAAACTGTGCAAATTAGGTGACACAGATTAGGTGAGAACACATCACATAATTCTATCGTCATGGCCACTGTTGTACCAAAAATTGTTAAAGTTCGTGACAAAGTTATGACAAAAACAATGCTGACATTTTTTTTCGAGACACGGTGTACATTTGAGAATGGCACAATACGTATAGGCTAACCACGATCGGTAGCCGCAGAATCGGTTGCTGCTCCAAGTTCGCCGGTGCCGTAGACGCAGATGAGCGGCTCTTCAAACGCGGCGAGTCCGGCAACGTCGGACTGCAAGACGAACGTGAGATGAGAGGCGCTGAATGCGACCCAGATCACGAAGGACGAGACCACAGCACTGCACGTGGACAGAGGCACGGGTGCTGCTGCTGCACTGTCGGTCATCACCGCATCACCGTCGCAGTCGTCACGCCTGTACTTCCTTCGTCCTACACAAACGACGACAAACTCACTCGATTGGTTATTTTTAAAAAGTTGGACGGTTACAGGTTGCCTACAGCTCTTAACCATGGTAACCTATCTCAGAGCTACCGAGCGTCACCTGACATATGAGATCACACAGTGTTTTAGGCCTACATTCCACCCGCCAGAAATGAACAGGCCCCGCCTAAAGCCTAGCAGTCGCAGAGGGTAGAACTTAAAAGGCTGGGTTGACTTTAGTGGCTGGTTATATATGGCCATATACCGAGATGGTTTACTTAACTGTCTTCAGACAATAATCCATGATCCATCTGGATAGTAACCACTTCATAGCGACGCGACCGTGAGACCGTGAGTTGAACACACGACCTCTTGAACGCAAGTCCAACAACGTCCTAACCATTACGCTACCAAAGGTAACCGTAAACTTATTCGATATTAAGCTGTCGATCAAAAAAAACGACAAACACCCAAAACAGGTGACCAGCAGCTCACAAGCTCGAAGACAAGAAGGCCAACTGTCGCTAGGGTGGGGCCGACCGTACTGGTTGTCACTGACTTTGAACGTCATCCGAGGTCGATAATTTTTATGTCATCTGAAAAAGTGTATCTATTAGTGATTAATAGTAACCAGGCCCTATCACGCACCGTTTAGCCAAAATACATCCGTTACAAACGGACAGACAGACAGACAGGCAGACGACAACTCATCACTAAGGACCGACCTTAAGCTGACAGCTTAGCAGTCGGCCCAAGAAAACGCAACTGAAAATTGTGAAAAATCAGTCACTGAGATTGCACAATCAGCCTATCGCGTTAGAAATAGGAATGCCTGCTGAAACGTTTAAAAGACGCAGTGTCTGACAACATTATTTCACATGCACGACGTGCAAGTTAACTTTCTAAAAAACTTTAGTGTTATTTTTTGCATTATTGAAACAATGCACTGACCTGTCCTGGCGGTTCCTCGAAGGAGTTCGCCGAAGAATCCAAAGACGCAGAGTACGACGAGCGTGTACATCGAGACGTAGACGGCGACAAAGACGACATAGTGGACACCGCGGCACGCCAGTGGGCTGACGGCCAGTGCACCGAGCACCCTGTTGACCACTGCGGCAGGCACAGCGGCACATACGAGCGCCAGGTCGGCCACGGCGAGGTTTGCCAGCATCAGGTTCGGTCCCGAGCGCATCCGACGTATGCCGACTAAAGCCGACAGCACCACGAGGTTACTTATCACCGCGACCAGACCTACAGACGAGAGAAACCAACGGCATCGTCATCACTGTTATAATCGTTATTTATTCACTCACCCAAGAACAGCATAACCAGTGCTGGGTAGTAACGCGTTACAAAGTAACGCGTTACTGTAACGCGTTACTTTTAGGAGTAACTAGTCCTGTAACGCGTTACTATTGGCCCGGCGTAACGTTGCCAGTAACTAGTTACTTTTTAAAGTAACTAGTAACGTAAGCAACGCGTTACATTTTTTAAAAAAATTTTTAACTACTCAGCAAATAAAAATGGCCCATCTCTAGAAGTTTTCGGCCAAAATAACTGGCAAAGCGGCCCTGTTGGAAGCAATGCAATTGGTTTCAGCGTCAGGTGGTACAGCAGAAGTCAGCAATGTTACTGCCAATGATGTTGAGGACTTTTTTGTTTTTTTTATGACATGAATGTTGCGTTTAATTCTGTATCTGCGGAACCTGATATGTACATTAACGACACCTCACGTGATATTGACAGTCTTCTCCGCTTCCCACTTGTCAAGAAAGTGTTTGTTGCTAAGAACATTGCTCTACCCTCAAGTGCTCCTGTGGAACGGTTATTTAGCATTGGAGGGCAAATCTTGACTCCTCGAAGGAATGGGCTCTGTGATGAACATTTTGAAGAACTGTTGATGTTGCGTGCAAACAGACATTTAGAGGAAAACAGCTAGATGCATGAGTTTTAAATGTTGATGACTAATGAGTTGTGTTGTGTCTCGGGACATTTATGAATTATGAATTATGTTGTGGTGCTTAAAATACTGATTTAGTACAAACCGTGTCGCCACTTGTAACAGTGCATTATTAGAATGCTTATGAAACAGTGTAACTAGCAAAGTAACTAGTTACTTTTTTATAGTAACTAGTAAAGTAACTAGTTACAATTTTGTAGAAGTAACTAATTGAGTAACTAGTTATATTTTGGAGACAGTAACTAGTAACGGTAACTAGTTACTTTTGGAAGTAACTGGCCCAGCACTGTCCGTAACGCATGTATTGTGGCTAAACGGTACGTGGTAGAGGTCGGCGATGGTATCGTTGGATAGGGCGGTAGCGACTCCCTATATATAGGCTTTTAAAAGTAACCATGTCTCTATCTGCAGCGATTTGGCCGCAATTGTAAACGCAGTGTTGCTGCCTGTAGCCGTCAACAACGTGCGCCGAATTGCCGTATCATACCCTAATGTTAATTTTAGCGTTTGGTATATCAGCGTCACCGTAGCGTGTATGAGACTGCAGTCACTCTGGGAAATCGCTTTCTTTCTAGGGCGGAAGTTGGACGCTGGCATTTGGATGTAGGCAGTACGGTCGGCTCACCCCAGCAACAGCTAGGATTCTTGTTTTCCAAGGCGCAGGTTGCATTCATGTACGCCTAGGGTGGTGTAAAATTTTTTGAAGCACACTTGGTTTGTACTTTTTACTAGCATTACATACGTTATTAAGCAAAAAATATAATTTTGTTAGCTTTTGATAAATAAAATATAAACTCACAAATGGATAGACCTTTTGTTGCCCAACCAACAGCATTAAAGAACCAAAGATTAATTTGTTGCTGCAATGGTGCCAATAAATGAATGTAGGCTAACTAAATAATGACGTTCTAATGTCAATGATTACTAATTTGACTCAGTAACATAAATAAACGAGAAAATGAAGAGTAAGAACAACAGGCAGGGAAATATCATACAGAGACAAAGCATATAAATATTGAATTTGATTAGCAGGTGCGCCAGCTTAATATCCATGGATATATCCATGGATATCCATATCCACGGCAAGCCTGGTATTTTTTTCTAACAGCGTATTGTGTTTAAATAAGAATAAGCAGATGGCATATTGTGCTCTACCAGTTATTGTCTTTCTGCAAATTTTCTTTTAACAGCGTATAATTGTCAATACACTAGGTAGGACGTCTGAAAAATGAAAAGGACTATCACACCTCGTGTATTGTACTTACGCACCTTTATTTTTAACAGTATACAATGGTCAGTATGTACTCGTGCACACACTGGTTATTTCATGCTGAGTGTGGAGGAGTTTTAACAGTGTATAACTGTCTCGTAGGTACACGTGGTAGGACGGCACCTCAGCGATTAGACCGACGTTTGGAGGAGGAAGAGGATGATGCGGATTTGTTTGGACTGTCGCGAACTGCATACGGCGCCCCGGACTCTGACACGGATCATTATGTCATCAACACTGAGCCGGTCTGTAGTAGTAGTAGCAGTAGTAGTAGTAGTGTGTGTGTGTGTGTGTGTGTGTGTTAATAATGATACAACTTAATGATAGAAATGTTTACTAGTTTACTTGTTAAAAAGTGTTGCATTGGCGCCCTACGTGAAGCATGGAATATTTGAGACTCGGTTCTCCTAGCCTAACATAATATCAATAATCATTACACTGTACAATTACAACCACGCCAACAAATACTACGCCTGCTGCCATGCTACTCATGTAGCGTAAACCAGCTTTCTCGATCCGTACAGGTACTGCATTCTGATCCGTACTATCTTTGAATAGCGAGTGAGACTGACGGGTGACTACGCCGGGGCATACTGCTGCCGGTGCTATTATGAGATCCGTAGCTTGATGGCTGCTATCTGTTACTGCTGCTGTCGTCGACGGTATGTCGAGCTCCGAGCGAAGTGGAAGGTTTCGAGGCTGATTCGTCATTCACTATTGCTGCAACTGATTTGTTATATTTAACCGTTGGTTCACTGCCTGCCTGATGACTTTCTGCACTTCCCATACTAACGGGTATCCGTATCTGGCGATTTGTCGACCTTTCCGGTACGGTGCTATGGGTGTCAATACCCTACCGATGCGCCCTTTCAGTCCAAGGGAGATCAGTCAATTTGTTTGGACTTACGTGAGTGTTTACTGGATGCGAGATACAGGTCCAGTGATCCGTAGAGCTTGACCGGTTTAAAGATGCGTAGCTTTCGAATGATCCGGCAGTGCTGTCCGGTTACGTGATCCGTATGTAGCTTCCGCGTTAATTGGCGGTGCTTTCCCTTTTCTACCAGCTTGTTTTGGTCTGAGTTGTGTTGGATACGAGAGTTGGAGTGACAAGTAACGGTGGACCTATGACACGGTGCTTTTATGTGCGCCGACCGGGCCTAGCGCGCACGCACTGCACCTGCCTGCCACGTAGCTCGCTGCCACGTGTGATTACGTCATGCTATTACACCGTAGCATGTTAGTGCACCGTCGCACATTATTGATCCGTAGCCTTTATCCATATATGTCATCCGTACGGCTTTTGGCTACAATCTCCTTTACCAGAACTATCGCCGTTCCTTGGCGATCCGTAGACGTGACCTTTGCGACGACTTATCCTACGGTTGAGCATTGAATGACCCGTCCCGTTACTCTACCGGCTAACCATAGTACTCGGCTAACCTACAGTAATATTTTTCAAGTATTTAGAATGGCTAGTCTTGTAAGGGCCAGTCCGGAATTCAACATGCGATAATATCGCCTCAAAACCATTTTGCTGTTGTCGAGTTTTGACTCATATCACTTTTACATAGCATTGTAAACTGTTGAAGTTTTTTGCTCTGATATTATAATTAAACCTTAGCGATCCTATTAATTTTGGTGACGGTTGCAGAAGGCGGTGGTCGCTCTGGTAGTTTAGTCCCGGTACACATCTTTTTACAAGGCGGCGACTCTTTTCCTAGCGGCCTTGTTAATTTTTCATGGTGTCCGGGTTTAAAAACCAATTTTATGCAATGTAACTTATATATGGTTAGATAACGGTGAAAATTTCTTTTTATATGCAACTGTACAGTACTTGATGCACAACAAACCAGCCACCGGCTGCCCGATGCGGTGAAAAATAAAGAGTAAAAACGCCTCCACCGGCGCGTCTATAACGTGCCGGTGCTACTGGACAATGCATGCCCGTTTGTTTTTCTACACATCCAAGGGCATGTACAGTCCTAAGGGCAACTAGGCCTAGTAGATCGGCTGGCTTCACAACCGTAGTGCCGGGTAAATGAATCGAATCCACCTTCATTAACTACCCGCCAGCATAGTACGGTGAAGTTTGTCGTGAAAATGATTCGACAAAGATCATGAATCGAAGTGTAACCGTCGCTGAGCAATAGAATACTGCCATAGCCGTCAGCTGGAATCGAATGCTGAGCTACAGTAACACTGCCATTAACGAAGTGAAGAAGTAGCCATCGAAGTATGACCCTCACTAGTCACCAGCCGAACGTTGCAAGCACACAGCGCGCCTGGCCAGTGTGTTGTGTGTGCGTGCTGTGCGTCATCTCGACTACGGATCAATCTGGACCGACGAATCAACTGCCGCAATGCGACGGATCAACTTAGTTAAACTTTTTCATCCGTAGTTTTAACTGATTGTATATTTGACATATGTTTAGTATTTACTTTGTTTCGTACATCGGCTCTGTTTGCCAACGTATGGATAAAGGCTATGGATCAATAATGTGCAACGGTGCATTAACATGCTACGGTGCAATAGCATGTCGTAATCGTATGTGGCAGCGAGCTACGTGGCAGGCAGGTGCAGTGCATGCACGCTAGGCCCGGTCGGCGCATATAAAAGCACCGTGTCGTCTGGTTGTTTGCCTTCGTATGCGTGATCCGTCAGCAGCTTTGCGCCTCTGATGTGGTAAAGATGAATTATGGCTTTTTTGCCCCTTTGCCAGTTCGCCCCCTTGCTGATTCGCCCCCTCACCCTGGACTATTTGCCCCCGTTGAATAAAGGCATAGATCTAGGCGTTCGTAATGCGGTTATTAGGCCTAGACCCACCTGTCGTTTTTGTGCTGCGAATACTTATGCTTTGAATTTGTGTCACGTTAATCGTATATCACTAGGCACAGTTAACGTTATTGACTGCATGATATTGCTATATAGGCTTAGGCTGTAGGACTAACGCTAACTATGAATTTCTTATCAGGGTATTCAAAGCTGAAGTACCTGTCAGTGGCATGACGAGACACTTAGTTTTTGCCTTTCTGTAAATTGAAACACAAGCCTCAACAACGAATTACCGGTATATTTAACGGAGGGCGAATCGTCCAGGGTGAGGGGCGAACCAGCCAGGGGGCGAAAGAGCCAGGGGGCAAAAAGCCAGAGGGCGAATGAGCCAGGGGCGAATGAGCCAGATGGTGAACCGGCAAAGGGGCGAAAAAGCCAGATACCTGGTAAACATATTCGTTGTTGGCGAGTAATAGGCTTAATTGATAGGCCCTAGCCTAACTGAAATTTGCACGGTTGAGTGGGTGACGACGTTATTTTACGGGTATCATTCATACATTTACTGCTTACCGATAAAAACGAACTGTAGATCTTTTTTGGAATCTGTTGATACAGTTAAATGCACAACATGATACAACCATGCCTAAAACACCCTCTGATAAGCAGAAATCTTGCCAACAAAATGGCGTCCGCTGACAGGTCAGCTTAGGCCCATTTCGTGCAATGCTGTAGCACAGTCTAATTGATATTCATGACGTCTATGATGCTACTACTGCAACACTTGTCTTACGTGGCTATATATACTACTATCTGAACGACACCATAGAATTTCAAGTATCATTTTGCACGCATACCATTATTACTATTATTACTACTACTACTAGCCTACTACTACTACAGCTACTACTACATCAACTGTACGTGCAGGTCGGAGAGATTTTGGCGGTGAGTATAGCAGTGAGGCATCGACACCTCACAGACGAGTGGTATCTGCGCTACGTCATTCTCACTGACCCTGACCACTCGATGACGCGGCACTTTCCCTGCCACAATGTTGTACTGTCTAAGGCTACACTGCGGCCGGGCGAAGGTAGCTCTACGTTATTTGTCTTCGCCTTATGTTGATTTGCTCTGGTGACGTTTTATTTTAGGCGACAATAGATCAGGCTATTGCGACAATGGCGTCTGTCTGTCTGTCTGTCACACTCTTGCATCCTGCTAAAGCTGTTGGTCGGCTATGCACTGGTTATGCAGTTTTTTGCATAGTTTGTTTACACAATAAATGAAAACAAACTACCATGAACGACATTGGTAGCCTAGCTGTAGCAGTAGTCTATGTGCAGTAATTGTCTATATGTCATTTCTACAGTGAGCTTACCTCAAAAAGACTGTCACGAGCTACTACGCCAGGAGCGGCTGCTAGAAATACGTGAGCGTCAGTCGGACTACCTGTGGACTGTGCAGTCGACCGATGGTGCAGGTTGCTTGCCGGGCCAGATTCGAGCTCAGACCATCAAAGAGTTACCAGTCAACGAACAACTGGAAGCAGAAAAATACGCCGGAATGCCCTGGGATATCGACCCTACCACCATAGAAACTCTATTGCCGTTCCTCGCCGGTAGGTAGTAGTTGTAGTGGTTGTTGTTGTTGTTGTGTGTAGTAGTTATTACCGTAGTTTTCGGTATAGTAGCATGCTGGGTTGGGTGGGTTTGCTGGTGTAGTTAGTTGACCTTTTTCCTCTCACTCACAGATTGCCAGGCTGGGTTGTAGTGTTATCATGGCTGTATAGAACTCCTTTACACTCAGCGTGTAAACGACGGTGTTTATAGCTGCAGCATCATTTAGTCTGTTGCCCAGTATTTTCTTGTTTTACTGTCAAATTAGCTCATCGTCGAAGGGTGACAACCTGCCAGCCATAAGTTCAGTACGTCGTCTTTCTCACTTACCGAGTGCATAGAACTCCTTCACACTCAGCGTGTAAGTGATTGTGTTTGTAGCTGCTGCATCACGCGGTCTGTTGCCAAATATCCCTCTGTTTCACCGTCAGACCAGCTCATCGTCGATGGGTGACAACCTGCCAGCGATGGGCCCAGTACGTCGTCCGTCCCACCAACCGCGTGGTAGTGGCAGTGCATTTCAGGGCTCTTCTAGCGCCTCCAGACGTCTTTCCAGCCGTCCGTCCAACCCACAAGCGCGCCGGCGTTGGCGCAAGATACGCTTCGCCATCGCTTTCATCTGCAAGGTATGAAGGTTAAAAAGTTAACATAGCTTTTCGTTTAAAACCTATTGCAGAGCTACTGAGTGTCACCTGCCATATGGGATCACACAGTTTTACCTGCCACCGGACACAGGCGAACGAGCCCCGTTATAACCCCAGGCATACAGGCCAGTACTCCATTCACCTGTTTCGAAGAGCTGGAAGGCTAAGTTGAATGGTCAATTGGTGTTATTTTAAAAAATAATATATCACTAAGAAATGTAGCTACGCCTTTAAACCTGGTGGGGAATTTAATGCTGGTTTTGTGACAATTTTTCGCCCGATTGTACAAGTAAAAGAATCTTTAAAAAACTGATCGCAGTTTGGCAAAGATATGATAAATAATGCAAGGGATTGTCTTTAAAATAGCAGCAGATTGATCAATTGACTGATTGTTTGTTTAAAGGCAAAGATACCTGACGGGCCAAAGGGCGAGATGTGTCGGTCAGTGCAAGATGATGTCGACTTTGGACGAGGTTTTCTGATGGGAACCAGCTGCGGTGCCCTGCGCCGATGTACACATATCCCAGAACACTTTTCAGTCACCGACCGAGATGTGGAGGGATACCTGAGCCCTGGCAAAACGCTTGCCCAGGCCGCAGCTGTGAGATCACATCAATATTAGTAGTAGTATTTATAGTAGTAATTTAAGATGGCAGCCGCCGTTATTTTAAATTTGGCTTATTGTTCATAAATCTGTAGTTTTTTGCATATATGTCGTCATCTGGTTCCTATCGGGAGGAACAACCGTCGAGACGGCGACGGTGGCGGTTTTTCGCGTTCAACGGCAGCAGGTGCGGACGCGAAAACCGCCGCCGATTGTGCGGTTCGGGGTGATCGCCCACCGAACCCCAGCCGTCGTCGTCGACATTGTTTTCACTTTGGCTAGCTCTTGTGGTTTCGTTGCGGGTTTAGCAGCAAAGCTAAAAAACGTTTGTCGTTGTGGGTTTCGTGTCTTAGCAGCATATCAGAATCCATTCGTTTAGTGACTGCAACACTGTTTTAATCGTAAGCATGTGACAAAACTGGCTTCATAACGAGTTCTTTATACACACACTCTAGTTAGGTAGCTACTAGCTTGTCTATTTATGTACAGCTACAACAGTTTTGTAGCACGAGCTTCTATTGTCACGAGCAGACTACTTTGATTCTGACTACAGGAATGTGGCCAAAATCGACATCAGAAGTAAATTCCAGATGGCAGTGCCGCCATTTTATATTAGGCTTATCGTTCACAACTCCCGTGCATTCGCATACATTTGCACTAAATTTGGTATGTATATTAAGTTTGACATCCCGCGAGCCGTACTACTACTACTACTACTACTACTACTACTGCTAGTAGAAGTAGTAATGGTAGTGGTAGTATCGGTGTTGTTGTTGTTGTTGTTGATCACAGGACAGTCAGTTGTACATAGCGGACTACAGTCTACTCGCAGACATTCCCACAATACACCGCGACTCTGACCAGCGGTTTATCGCGGCTCCTATAGTCCTATTCGTTGTTCGTGATCCGGGCGGAGACCTCATTCCAATCGCCATACAGCTCCAACAGACTCCCGGTCCGGATAATCCAGTCTGGACTCCCCGTGATCAGGTGCATTGAGTAGGCCTAGTAGTTGTTGTACTACACTGTGTCCCAAAAAAGCATCCCCGACATTTTCGACTGTAACTTGAAAATAAACTAACAGATTCTAATAATTTTCGGTAAGAATATTCACGACAAAACTTCCCATCAAATTACTGTTTAGTTTCCCACCTCACCCAGTGTATGTTTCTGCACTACCTAGGGAAAGCAGATCAAGCAAAATATGTGTTGAAATAAACATAAAACGTGAAATAACGTCCCCGACATTATCGATCGTAACTTGAACAAAGATTAGCAGATTTAAACAATATTTGGCAGAAATATTTTTGACACATCTGGCTATGAAATAAGTGTTTTAATTGTCACCTCACCCAACGTCTGCTTTTGCACTACCTGGGGAAAGCAAACCAAGCATAATACGTGTTAAAATGAATAAAAAAAACTTCAATGAATTCCATCCATCTTAATCTGTGGGCGCCAGCAGCTAGACTATTGCAAGGTTTACTGTCATGCAGCAGGTACCTACCAGATAAAGTTTAGGAATGTTTGCGAAGTCAAGAACCGACTGGTACAGCCTAGATTAGTCTAGAGCAGAACATTATCGATACTGCTGTCAATGAATGGAAAAAAAAACGTCTGCTTGCCTGTGTTCGCGTAGTGGGCCAACACTTCAAGCAAATTTACTGCAGGCAGTTGAAAAATGGACAACTGGATGAATTGTCAAGCAAAATGTCAGAAATGTGAACAAAATGTGTTTTTGTGCATTGTGTTAATTAAGCAGTAATATCACATTGGATAAAAAAGTGATATTTCATTGGTTGTGCTTTTCCCAGGTCGTGCAGAAACAAACGCTGGGTGCTTTGGGAAAGTGAATCGCCATTTGATGGCAAGTTGTGTCAGAAATGTTCATACCAGGAATTCAAAATCGGATAATTAGTTTTCAAGTTACAGTCGAAAATGTCCGGGATGCTTTTTGGGACACAGCGTAGTTGTAGTGTTGGTTGTAGTTTTTTGCGTAGCAGAATCAAAGTAAGGCTAACGTTGGGTAGCTTTTTTGCTTTTCCTTTTTTTCCTTATATCTCTTTGTTTCTTTTTACCTCCTTCCCCGGCCTGTTTCCTGTATTTTGCCTTTTTCCAGTAAGTTCCTTAAATACGGTTAGAATTAGGGAAATTCCGTAGACTGTAAGCTCCTTTAGTGGGGTCTCGGGCGGAGCCCTAGAGGAAAAAATTGGCGCTTTTTCAGCGCTATTTCAGCTTAAAGTCTGACATCCAGTGACAACAGTTTTACTGATGTTCCACAGGTTGGGAAACTATACGGAATGAAAATAAAAGGCGGGTGCTCCCGCGTTCCTTTTTTTATACTTTGACCAATGATTACTTCAAACCAGTAAAGCTTATTTGTTTGCGATGGTCAGGCGGAGGACTGGATAATGGCAAAGCTGTGGGTTCGCTGCGCCGACTTTCAGCTGCAGTTTGCAGTGACGCATCTGCTCAAAACGCACTTTGTACTCGAACCATTCGTCCTCGCCATGATGAGACAACTCAGCTCTTCACATCCCGTGTACAAACTGCTCAAACCACACTTCAGGTTGTAGTATTAGTAGTCGTAATGTAGTGTATTTCGTATTATAATGCACCTTCGTATTTTTAGTAGAATAAAATTAAATTCGGGGCCTACATCTTCTAATATATTCTAAGTCCATTTCGCCAAAATGACTAGACTTTCGGACACAAATAATAAGTACATTAAATTCATATCGCTCGTTAAATGGTCATCAAACGTCGCCTTTTAGAGTGGTGAGTCATCGGCTGATGCGATGCCACATGTAGGCTGCTGTCGAAGCTCCCCGAGAATACGTTACGTAATGCCTGCTGAAGACCAATTGAAATGTAGCGGAACCCTGTACTGACAGCGTGGGCGCGTGGCAGTTCTCGCGAGATACATGATTTGCCGACGTGGCAGGCGTCCCAGGCACTTTGGCCCGTCTCCGGCAGCATAAAAGGCGAAGGCAGTGATGACGTGTCGGCATTTGGCGTGAACGCTTGGATAGAGCGTATCAGCCGACATTGCTGAGGTCCCAGTACCAGCGACGACGAAGTGTTGACGACTGTCAACTCCAACGCCCCACTGGTGGGCGCCACTCTTGCGGGCCCGGGAGCTGTTGTCGATGACAAGCTAGAGCAGAGATGCACCTGCCACGAGCTCCCCACTCAGACAGACCTACCGGTAGCTCAACCTTTTGACTCTGTCCCATGGCGCCGGGAGGGCTATCACGAACAGGTAAGGGAAAGAACAGACGACACGCACTTCATCGGCAGTTAGAAGATGTCTCTTGTACCACCGATCAGTCATCAGCAATCAACAGACAATACCGAAGATGAAGGACTCTACTGCACGACTCTACTCAATCTCTACTCAACCCACAAAGCACATGGCTCAAGAACAAGAACAAACACAGGAGCCGGCAGAAGGCTCAAATTGAGTGAGGAATAAGGATGGGCGGATTCGTAAAGAATTTAATTTCGATGGTCCCAGTGTATTACAGACGGTTGGGCTTCTAGTTGCATCAACAAATAACTTGTTTCTTACCTGCCAGTAGACTGAGGAAACGACTTCAAACGCTTTTGATGACGTGGATGCCAGCACGGTGTGTAAATCGCAGGGCGAAAAGACGGCAGGAAAAACCAGCGCATAAATCACAAGACAGGATTTCTCATCACTGCCGCTGTCATTTTTTGCGGATGATGAATGCGACGACTTAAGGTCTCCATCCAACTGAAGGATGTATATAGACGCCGCTTCCAGTTTTGCGTTTTAGCCGTTGCGTTGCTTGTGTTGGCTGCGGGCTGCGGCTGCGTCCGTTGCGTACTTTTCTTGCGTTCGTTGCGTAAGTTTACTTGCTTACGTGCTTTGCCTGCGTCAGTTGCGTCAAGAAAGGGCTTGGCATTGTAACGGTAAGACGTTGGACTTACAATCGAGAAGTCGGAACGCTATTAAGTGGTTAGGCCTACTCTCTGGTTGATTATCTGTCTGCAGACAGATAAGCCATTCAGGCCTATATAGGGCCTAACCAATATTAAGCTTAACTCAACCTTCCATGACTCTGTGATAAGTTCATCGCGTATCGGCCTGTTTGGCTAGAGTTGAGGCGGAGCATGTTTGCCTGTGTTGGGTGGCGTGTTACACGCATCACTTTGTGATTCCATACGGCAGGTGACGCTCCGTAGCTTTGAGATGGATTTCCTATGAAAAGCTGTAGCCAACTGAACATTTTCGAACCTTTCGTGGCATCATGCATGCGTTGGGTGGATGGAAGCCAGGCTTTGGTTGAGCGGATTCAGTTAGTCAATAATCATGCTACATCTGCATGCTGCATGTCGGTGGGTAGGCCTACTTTTACAGCCGGAGCGGATTTTTCCCTGTCTTCCATACAACGTTGCTGCATGTGCAAAACAACTGGATTCGCGGTGCAGTTAGCAATCATGCCTCCGCCCGATCAGCTGCACCATAGATCTTCACCCCGTTGTCCGGAGAAAGGAAAAATGTAACAATATAGCCTAATATGGCAAGGCTCACTAAGAAAATGCTTGCGCGGACGAAATATCCGAACACAGCACTGATTATAGACAGGCAACTGTTTCTTGTGCGAGGAAGGGGCGTAGGCCTACACCGACTTCGTGCGTAGTCTTCCTAGTTCTCCGCTGCACCCGCTCTACACTCCACGTACGACTCTGGTGCACTCCATATGTAGTGTGGTGGCTAACAAAGTTGCTTGCTTGCCGCCGGATATGATTATTATTATTTAGGCCGTTGACAGTATGTGGACAGAATTATACAAGAAATTTGAGCTAATGCTCACGAGATGCGTGTAAGCCTATTGCAGTTCCTCTTCGCAAACTGTCAGTTTCCAGCCATTTTATCGCAGTTCATTCTTGGAGTGTGCGCTGCAGCCGAAGATTGCAAAAACATAAAAAATCCCATATTTTGGAAGTTCAGAGTATTTCATATAGTCATCGATGTTGTTACGACTGAAAAGCTTGTTAGTAGTGTGTGTTGTGATAGGCGGCATGCCCATGCCTATCTGCAACCGATTTTACGAAAGACTGGCCAACAACGGTAAAATAACGACTTTTACAGGGGTAGCACCGTAGCGATTTTTGATGACTTCGTGCGCAGGTTTCCTTGAACCTAGAAAATCGAGACTTGGACCACTGGCTGATAGCGGAATCAACAATCGACTTATCACACGACATTCACCAATCCATTAGACGTATCACAGGAGTGCGGTAGCACAGCCCTGTGTTAATGGCGACCGGCTAAGTAAAGGGAGAATGGCAAAATTCGACCCCGCGCAGATCCGAAACCCCTCAACCGATCGAC
>Ga0209367_1004352_pt1 | contig 19510 bp, 10 predicted proteins | sample WorMetLIZISLAND2_FD_187412 | JGI IMG/M metagenome (GOLD analysis project Ga0209367, IMG submission 187412) | Marine gutless worms symbiont microbial communities from Max Planck institute for Marine Microbiology, Germany - Olavius geniculatus... ...
TGGGACAACCCTGCAGGAGTTAAGCCACGCTGCCCTAGATAGGCAGCGGTGGGCAGCGATAGTAAGAATGGCGTCAGACACCAACGGGCATTGAGCCCACGGTTGTCGATGATGATGATGATGATGACTGTTTGGTCACGTTGTTAGACTGGATGCCACCACACCTGCACACCAAGCGTTATGTCAGGTCATTGCAATGAAAGGCGGGCAGAGTCTGGGGATGAACTGGGGAAGATCTCTTGGGCGTCCTCGAAAAACCTGGATTACAGCAGATCGGCAACGGAACACCGGCCAGCTGGAGACAGATGTGGCAGAGTGCAGATGAACATGGACATGTGGGAAGTCGCCGCAACGGATTTCAGTTTGTCTACGCGTCATGATGATGATGAAGTACTTAGGCCTACAGCAAAAATGCTTTTTACTTATAAGAAAGTAGGATTTTAGAGTAACGCGACTTTTACTTCATTACTTTTGCGGTGAAACTCTTCGTTAAAAGTAACTTCAAGGTGGAATCAGCGGTGTAACTGATCATCTAAAAGTTTATATTGTTCGGCGAGACATTTTATGCTGAGCCACCCACATACATATTCAATGAGGCGATGGAGATCTAACGCTGACAGAAGTGCGTTCATCATGGGAACACTTGAAGCTGTCTATTTTCGTTCGATTGTCACGCGTGCGAACACTATAGCACCGCGATTGTGAGAGCGAAACACGTTTGTATCGTGGACCAAGGCGACAGCTAGGCCTACATGTATACGAGCTTCTTAGATCAGCTGCCGTGTGTTGTCCAACACGCAAAGTACTCATATATTACCGGGCTCGAATTCAAAAATTACTCGATGTCTAGTTGGATGAAGTTACGTCACTTCAAAGGCGAAATGCAGTTCACCTGGTATCAATTAATTGCATAAAATATGCAAGAAAACATCAAATATTGTCTCAAAACTGCGTTTGGTTTGAATACTTTTGATTTTAATTTTGTCCAAAGTTTTTAGACGCTTCTACAACTGAGTGCCTACAGTAATATTGCAAATAGAGTAGGCCTCTTATTTTAACACATGTTGAATGTCAAAATGTTTGCGACTAATCATCTGCAAATAATAATTTTGTATTTACATTATTTAGTTACATTATCCGAAAGAACCGCCAGAGTTCTTTTTTGAACCTTTTGCACACTGTTAGCCAGATCTGGTAAATAAACATGCGAGCTATAAAAGTAGAACAATATGATATGAGCGAGTTATGTCAATAAGCCTACCTCGAGCGTTCAGCAGTTATGTCTGCGTGCATAGGCACGTCCATTACTGTCTGCTAATGCAGGTAATGGATGGCCGCATAATGCGCTGCGTCACTGCTGCCAATCAGCTGTCACTGACTAGATTATGAAGTGCTGCTGGTCACGTATTTGACTTTGTAAGCAAAAAACGACGTCCGGTAGCAGTTACGTTAATACAACGCTGCGTGCCTGTGTTTCGTCGCTTTTGATGTGTTTTCACTAGTGGCGCGCCACTTTCCTAAAATCGTGTGCATATCGGCAGAAATAAAATGAAAAGACTGTTTCATCATTCATCAGTTACGCAGTTGATGAGTCGCTGTTTTCGACGTTGCTGTAGGCACCACGATCAGCTAAATTATTGACGACTTTGCAATCACCCCGCCAGCATCATTAACTTGGTCTCAGAGTTGTCTATTCTACAGTATATGCCTCAGCCTTGCATGCAGTCTCTTTCCAACTTGATCAACTGCAAAGACAAGTGATCATTAACTTTTTGAAGAGGATCCTCCTGATTTCTAATTGATTCTTTGTCACGTTTTTAAGTATGTATTAGCACATTATAACAAATTATTGTTTTTTTTCTGTATAAAACGTCTGAGAATGCTTGCAAAACAGTCAAAACGCGGGAAGCAAATAGCATTGTGTAGTAATTTCGGCTGCATCAAAATGGGAAGTGTTGAAACTGCGGATTTGCATGAATATGCGTGAGAGATGAAAGCGCACTAAATAAGCAAAAAATGAAAAATAAAAGATGAACGAAGAGTACTATAGACCTCTCATACGAGCGGTTGTCTGTCTATTTTCCGTCGTGGCTACTGGCTATTTTCGGTAGACTAAGTTAAGCTAACCAGCGGTCTAACACTTTTCTGCACTTGCTTCGATTTTTGTAGGCCTACGTTTGTCGTAAAACAAGTTGTAGAGCAAGCTCTATTTTTATTTTAGGTTTTATGGCACTATCTTTAACTTTAACTGTGCAACAGTTGCACGATAGATAAATCGAAGCACTGTAGCCGTTTGCACTCGAGAGCGCGCGTGAGCCCTTGCATATGCTGTCGTTATTGTATAGTCGCATTGTGTGTCCATCAAGCAGTCGTTTCAATGCAGTCAAAATGCTGCGTCAAAGTCGATGTTTTTGAATGACGGGAAACGCGTTAGTAGTTGCTAAACGGACGAAAAATGGCAGTGGCTCTACACGAACATGCAGGCACTGTCATCATTCTGTCATTGTGACAGGCCACACTGTATAACTGCCAATCAAATGTTGCCCGCTGAACTTAAACTAATATTTAGAAACGCCATTACTATCTTTTAGTAGACACCAAGCCAGTGCGCGACGGAATACATTTTCGGACGGATATATGACAGCCGATATTTTGCTGACAGTCGGCATTGTGAGGTTGACAGTGAATAAAATGAGAATTAATAATAATTAAATATTGAGACGGATGGGCTACCGACTCATTATCCATTTCATCAAGTCGCTGTAGTAGAATTTAATTACGCACGAGATAATCCGTTTTAGTAATGTTTTTATGCACGTAAACTTAGGCCCCACGTTGCATGTATAGCCACTTGGACAACGACAGACTACGGCGTTGTCGCAACGAGACCGTACTTTTTCCTGCGTGTGGGCTACTTTGATGCCCATTTGGTACTAATCATACCCTCCAAAATTTGGAAAAATAGGATACAATTTTTAATCTTCTGACTTTGCGCTTTTTAAAACCTAACACTGCAGGATGTCTCCTCTTTCCGTCCACCCCGAATTTTTGGGTTGAGCGTTAAAGCTCCCCCACTCGACTTCGACCACGCTGAATGTTACAGATGTTACATGTTGAAACCTGTAATAAAAATAGACTATATAGCAGATGCTGTCACTTGCGGCCCATGAACATATTGTTAATGTTTTAACACCTGTATGATGCCGTGAGCACCTTGCATTAATCAGTGTCATTAGATGCACTGATGCACGCGGCATATTGCTTGAACTGTAATTAAATACGTAATAATTATACATCACATGAAGTACAGATACCATACTCATCTGTTGATAACTTGATGGTAGTTTGATGTCGTACATCTCAGTGCAATTCTTTTGTGACTTGCTGAGCGTACGTGGCGAACTCTGAATTCGATTCGTAAAAAGACTTAACTGTTAGTTCCAACGACGTCAAAATGAATATAAGCTTACCCTCCCCTCAATGTGGGAATCGCGTCCGATGCGCATATAGGTTTAAGCTTAGGCCTTACGTAATTCGAAACGCAACAGAGCGAAGACATCGGTTAGTCTGAAAGATTAGTGTCGCATAAGCCTAAGGGTGGTTTATTCCATGATTGGGACTGTAAACTGTTAACCTTGAGTGACCTTGAATAGCCGTTGTGTTTTTATTTGCATTTTATGAAAAGCAAACTTAACATTTTCGATGCTAACTCCGTGTGTGTTAGAAGAAGGTCGCAACAGACACACGCATGCACGAAGAAAATAGATTCTTGAGCTTGCGGATCGAAGCAATATTGTAGACTTATAACTTATTTGTAGCCTATGTCTGCACACAATATGTGATTGTTTGTCTGTGATGTTTGTACAGTGACGTTGTATGACAGTCGGTCGCAAGACGCTCTTGACTGGGAAGTCTTCTCTAGCAGCACTTCATCTGCATCGACCTCGAGGCGAGCTGTAAGTCTGCTCAGTCTTCTTAATTAATACCCCGTTCATACGATCAAACTGGCTCGACGAGCTGGCTATATGTTAGCTGGACGAGCCAGCTCGATGTTTGCTCGATGCTTGCTGGATGTCTGCTCGACGTTTGCTCGATGTCTGCTCGATGTTTGCTATGCTTTATGCATGCTTCATATTTGCTCGATGTTTGCTGGACGTTTGCTTGACGTTTGTTTGATGATTGTTCGATGTTTGCTCGATCGTGTAAACGGGGCATAATGGGGCGACTCAAAACACGAGACCTAACAGCGCGAGATCAGTATAGGACATTGCTAGACTTATTCGAATGTGTGAATGGGACATTTTTGGTTACAAGCGATATTATGGGCCTACAAACTGTAGGCCTATCTGTAAGTGTGTAATAATGTGTTCTGGTCCCGACGTCCCTGCGTCGTCGCTGCTGCTGCTGCTGCTGTCGACACGCGGCTGTGGACTCCGTATGAGAGCCGACAGACTGGCTGACCGCACGCAGAAAATGCAGGCGACTGTAAGCGCCGCTGTCGAATCTGGACAAACAGGACTTGATCCGTTTCTCCTTTAGCGTGTTTGACTCCTTTTCGGCCGACGGATGTTCCATCGTCAGTCTACTCTGCTCAAACGTAGTTACTGTTCTCTCTCTCTCTCTCTGTGTATGTCCTACTTGGGTTGACGCCGGGCAGCAGTAAGTGCTCTGTTGGGCCTTGTCGTTCCACCACTTGTTGCGTGGCAGCTGTGTTATTCGCCAGTGTTCTCTGATTGTCATATGTATTGTTGTCATTGCTTCATTGGAAATTAATAAATGAAATAAATGAAACACTTTAGTTTGATTTAGTGTCGCTTTGTCAGTTCTCACGTTGTCAGATCTTGCGATTTCAGCGTCCCCTTCATAGTGTCTGCTTGCACGCATGCGCGCTAAGAGAAACTCACGGGCACTGAGTCTATGACTGTGGACCGTGAGGCCAATCTCTGGTCTTAAAACCGGTAGATGGGTCTTAGTCGTACACTCTTGCTCTTGGTTTTCGCGAAGTTTTATCGTCGCAAAGTAATTCACACAATGTATCACGCGCTGCTCGAGGCAAATGCTAAAGAACGAGTTAACACATATTATTTTTTTATTCTATTTATTAAAAATCGTACTCATAAAAGACGAAAAAAACAAAAAAAAACATATAGAAAAACAGCAGCCGTTACGTCTACGTGTCGATTTAGTTACGTTTTGTTAAGATCTGGATCTCTGTTTTGGTTTTAATCAGGTCTCTTGGTCTTGGTCTTCAGACTTTGCTCTGGTAAAAATTACACTTTAGCGGAAGTCTGTTTGCCGTTTAGCTTAAGCCTGCATATTGCATAATCAGATGCGAGAAAATGTCTAAAAACCTGGAAAAAAGCTGCAAGACGAAAGGGCGCTATGGTGCAGAAACTACAGATGGTTTGTCGTGAAAAAGTCGTAAGTTAATAAGTGAATGAGCGACGCTGCTGTGCTGTGACAGACGTTAGGCCTATTATTATTATTATTCCAGTAATGACAGTCGACGCCTGCGGATGACCTACACTGTATTAGACAGAAGTGTAGTGGGCTAGGCCACTTGGTTAGGCGTGATCACATCTGGATGTCATTCACTTCGTCACCGCAGGACAACCGCATCTGTGATCACATCACAGTGTCTGTCGACAGCCAGCAGGGATCGCGTCTATCTCTGATTGCTTCCTGATGCGTGCGCCAGCTGGCTGATCATTTCCACGTCCTTCGGGTCAACTTTCCTGTGCATTATTATTGAATGACCAAGAGGCTAAATACATGTAGTCTTTGGTCCCCGGCATTATGACATCACGCCGTTCATATCTGTTGTAAATCTGTAGAAAACGATCAAAAATAGATGATGCTTTAACGCCCAAACGTCGACGTGGATACTTTTATCTGCTGCAGTAACTTACTCAGATGTTTGATGTTTGACCTTGACGTGACCTTGACTTCAACAAAATGACATCGAAAGTCTGACCAGTTTATTTAACTGTGGTAAAATGTACTGTAGTTGTTGTCAAAATCTCTCAAACCGTTCAAGAGACAGAGTTCCAAAGCTATGCACATCTGATCCCTCATGGAGCGACCGTGATGTGATCTTAACCCGTTGACGCTTGAAGCTGATTGCAGTTCAGTATTAGTATGAGCGATTTTAGTGAGTTCTAAAATACGATTAAGCTACCCAGGCAACTAAACAGGAAAAGACCACTTAGTATCTGACCATTTTGTAGGGTGGGAATAATTTGAGAGCGTGGCTATAGTTAGAATGTGTTTGTTTGTGTGATTATTTTGCATTCGATATCGATTGCTGCGCTACAGAACAACTATAGCTGCCGTGAAAAACGGTTAATTTACTGCAGCTGTTTTGAAGTTTGTGCCAGCGTCTGATTAGAGAGTCTTAGCTACGTGTTTGTGTGTGATATTCTCTGATGTAAGTGTCCCATGTAGACAGTGCACTTAACCGCGGGCAGGTGTCTGTACTCTATAGGCGGCCTCTGAGCTTGTATACTTTCTTAGCGGAGAATGACGCAGCTGACGAAAGCAAGCCGTCGGTCGGTCCACGAGTGGCTGTCGTCGAAGCAGTGAAGCGTGCCATTCATCTTTAGCCTACCGTCGCTCATCGGGCAGTGAAACCAAGAACGATTGGTCAGGTACTCCAGTCGACGACAGTGCAACGCCGTAGAAAACACTCAACACTAGCTGGCCTAATACACATGATCCACCAACACGTGCATATTGCATTATTAACACCGGCACGCTGAGCTTTCATTCTTTGCGGCACTATTTATTATCTTGGTTCATGCAAGACGGTCGAAAAACATAAGTCACCAAGTTCTTGTCGTGGAGTCACCAAAGATATTGATCACGTTACACATTCAGCAGTAAAGTTCCAATGGTGTGGACGTTATCAACAATGTATTTAAACACACCTCTGTTTTCGCTATTGCACTTGCAAAATAATGACTTATGTAACTTTCTGCATTTGCTGATTTTGTAAGGTCACTAAAACCTTTGAGGTGTAGTAGACTGATGATCGTGTAGAGGGATCGCTAGTGCAAACTATAAGGGACCTGCTGCTAAGTGTGTCAGAAAAAGAATTATTTAAAAATTGTTGGCGGCTAGATTTGATGAAGTCATAAACCGTTGGGAAAGGTGTGCGTTCCACCTGCGGCTACTTTGACAGTAGGCCTACTGCGGTACTTGGTAACTTACTACAACCTTACTACTGGATTAACATAAAGACGTGTAGGCCTACGTTTACGCATTCGTCCCGAGTGCGAGTTAATTCATCGCCGTGATGCCGTATTGAGAATAAGGGTAAACCAATCAGTCCTATCTACTAGAATCTATGATATACTCCGCGGTTAAGCGAAACTCCTGGCTCGACTGAAGTGCGACCGGTGTCCTGTAGGGATGCAGGCAGATCCGCCTGGCGCAGCACGATAGCAATAGCGTGGACTCCAACGCAGTAGCACTAGACTACATAGGAGGAGTTGAGGGCAATACCTGGCCGCCTTATGCGGGTGAATTGATTGCTAGCACACGCCATTCGCTGCAGCAGTCGTTTGACGCCACCCGCGGCGCAGACCTATACGTCCCCCTTTCCAGAACCAATTCATTACAGCTCCATTCTGGACCTACTACATGTACTTAGTCTTCATCATTGCACACGCACGCCGTATGCGGACAAAGTAAGAAACTCCCTGCACTAGGCCCTACACGACGATTACCGGATCTAATCCATCTGTACCAGTCCATGCTACATCTGCTTGTTAGCCACTTAAATAAATTAAAGTGGACAGATCGAGCCTAGGTCTACAATATGACACGAGTGATGACTGAGTCGTACAGAAGGCGCAGCATTTTCAAGTGTTTGTGTGAACTTAATAATGCGTCGTTTCCGCTGCGAGGAGAGTTGGCGTTAAATGAAAGCTTAAAAGCGTCGTCTACTTGATTTCGTTTTAAAATCTGTCCCCCATCTGTTCGTTACGGTTTGCTGGTTATTTGCAATTAACCGTCGACAATGGAACATTGGAGCAGGTATAGGAGTTACGCAACGCTGATACTCACAGCATTAGTTGAGCACACAACGCGCGTGCCTCGGGGCATCGCTTTGAACTGTTAAGACGACTCATGCACGCAACCAATGATTGTCTCGCGCCTCTTTATTTCTATATTTCTTGCAGCTGCTCACTTGTTCACGCCATTGTACGAGTTGTCTGTAGCCTACCGGAAATTTCTCAATTCAGTGTCGTGTTTATGGAACAAAGCTGACAAAGGGTGCGAACGATAAAAAACGTTTAAAAGTCAAAAAAGAGCAACGCATTGGGCGTAAATAGATTCGTTCAAACCAGTTCGGACACAAGTCACTGACTTGGTTGCATACTGAGGCCGCTGAGAGAAGCAGTTTAGACAGACAGGGGAAACAGTCCTGCACAGCACGACGACAAAATGCAAAAAAACGATGAAGCTTAGTCACCTTTATAACGAATAAATGAATTGAGTAAAACTAATAAACAACGCAATAAATCGCAAGGTTCGCATTAGCTTTAAATTAGTTCGCAGTTTTGAAATAAATTTAATACGCGTTTAATGTCGGTCAACAATAATAGCAAAACGATAAAAAAACTAATTTACAAAATACTGAAGATTTTATCTTGGAACCATTTGTAATGTTATTTTCAAAGTTTCCGCATTTCTTTGAAAGTCCTCGAAAGTCCTGGGGAGTTTCTCTTTAAATTCAAAGCCTTAAAACTTTTTGGAAACAGGGTTAGTCATTGAAAGTCCTTGAAGTTGAGTTTCCAGGTTTCTGAAAGTCCTGAACTTATTATTTAGAAGCGAAAACATACAGGTCACATGTTACGCGAATACGCAGCTTTTGAAGAGAAGAGGCATACTAAGCACTTGAAAAAATATCATGTTGGCAGTATTTTAATGCAGTTTTAATCTAATTCCATGCACTTTTGTGACATGTCGCATAATATGTAATGATATGAACTAATGTCGACATTTAGTTCTGAAAAATTATTGTCGGCAGTCTTTGAAAGGTCGTTTAATTTTATTTCGTGCCAACAGTAGTAATCCTGTATTTTGTGTGTGTGAAATATCAGTGGCGAGAAGCTAGTTACACGTCAACGACGGGCGAAGTGCTGCGAGTCTACGCTGTGTGTAACGTCGACGTGTTTGACACAGACAACTGGCTCCGGCTGCCTCATCTCAACACGTCGCCAGCCAACCGCGTCTACGTCCACGTACGCTTTAGTGTTCGCCAGTGTCTTAACTTCCCCAATCCTGCCACCCTGCAACAGTGCAAGGTAATGTACCATCTGTTAACTTTACTTTCGAGTTAAAGTCTAAAAGGATGTGTATAGCTTTTCGTGGAAAAATTATTGCAGAGCTACGGAAGGTCACCTGCCATATGGGATCACACACTGTTATCTCTGCCACCTGACACAGGTGAACGCGCCCTGCTTTAACCCCAGCCAGATTGGTTGGTACTTGATTTACCTACCCCGAAAGAATAGAAGCTGAGTTGACTTTGGTGTTCGTTATATACCGTGATGGTTTACCTGTTCGTAGACAGTCACTCATCCAAATAGTAACCACTTAATAGCGATCTAACCGGAAGTCGAACCGTAGCTCCATTTTTGAAGCAGGAGTACTACCGTTCTCTTTACACCTGCCGTAGGGCGCCGAGAGTTGTTCTTTTGCTTCATGTTGCTTATGGTTAAGCTTTGGAGGATATTGTACTATCTAATTGCATTTTAGTTTCAACTTTTCTATTTATCAGGACGATATGATATTTTGTTATATTTCTCATTAGATTCTTTGTCGAAAATTTAATTTGCTTTTCAATTCCCTTAGGTAGTTTAATGTATGTTGTATTATTGGAACACAATTTTTCGATAAGCTAAATTTTTTGTGTCCTGTATTCGTTTTCGGTTTCCTAAATAATGCATTTTATTATAACCATGTGCGTCTGACACGTAGTGAAGAAACTACTTACTTATTTACTTACTTAAGTTACTGATGTATAAGTTTATTGGTTTCTAGGAGACGTTCAAGCTGTTGCTAAGTGACAGCGATGACTCATCAGTCGCTCCTGATTGGTTGGAATCGGACTACGCCCATCATGACGTCATCGCCGCCGATCACGTGTTCTCTGACGTCAACAACGCCACTATCAACGACCACACTAGCAGTTTCGCTGTGAGCCGACATGGCGCTTGGCTTGCCTTCCGTGACCAGGTCTGAGGCTGTACACTGCATACATGAGCCAATATAATATATAGCCACACAACTCGGAATGAATAAGTCATATTGTTAAACAATGTGTATTGTTCTTTTTTTGTGACAACACTAACGCGGAAAATGCTTGAAAAAACGCAGTTATGGATACGTGTTTTGTATGTAACAAAACATACATTTGTTATGTATGTAACGTTCTGAACATGCATTTATTACACTTGATGATGATGCTCTTGGTGCAGGCTGTCGAAAAGGACTTCAATGAGATGATATTGTCGTGAAATAGCGACGTGACATTTAAAAAAAAATTTTTATGTTGCTCACTGTTCAATTAGGTTTATGTGACCGACTTTAAGTTATTTTGACTGCTATTTTGTAGCAAAATAACGATATTTGTCGATTCTTATGCTACCGCAGGGTGCGTGCATGACGTTGCTATCGGTGCGTGTCTATTACATCGCCTGTGACTTCACCACCATCAGTCTCACCGCATTCCCGACCACGCCCACCGGCCGTCACGTCGCCTCCGTTGTCACGGCAACGGGCAGCTGCGTTGCCAATAGCAACAGTGACGTCAGGCGCCAGTCAGCGCTGTGTAAGTCTGACGGAAGCTGGTTCATGGTCACGGAGGGCTGCGTTTGTGAGGCAGGGTACCAGCCGACGTCGAACAACAAGTCTTGTTCAGGTATTTCTTAGATATTGTTTGCATGATTATTATACACCTTCATATGCGTACGGGCCCGGTATTGCCACATCTGCGAGAAAAATTTTCGTGCCTTTATCTCCCCTAATAGGGGAGATATGAGGGATTAAAAAATTTTTTCCCTTTTTTCTTTACAACCTTCGTTTGTCAGATTCCCCTAAAATTTCACAGACTGCTACCCCTTGACCTTCCCTACATTCCCTGAAAATTTGGTGAATGTAGGATCCATAGCCTCTTTGCTAAACCAAAAAACACGGGTTGAGCGGATAGCAGGTCTATAGGCGTAGCAGATTTCCTCTAAAACGTAGTTTTTATATTCTGTTGGATACTCCTTCAAAACATGCGACCTATAATATAAGTTTTGCTTTAGCAAAATCCCTAACGTCTGGGGCTAGTTTTAAGGAGCAGTGTAACTGGGAATAACTTAGACAAAGTAAGTCGTTCAGACAAAACGTAGTTAGTTGACATTAACATTAATGTATAAATATTAATGGAACGATTGTGACCCTGTTATTATTGTTGTTTTGCGACTATTTTGTATTTTCAGCATGTCCGTGGCAGACCTACAAATCACGAAGTGGCAACTACGCTTGTACTGCATGTCCTGCCAACAGTGTAACCAGGGCTTTAGCCTCAGCCTACTGTCAATGTCTGCAAGGCTTTCATCGTTGGACAAATAGCAACCCCGACCTGCCGTGTAAAAATTAGTTGTATTTCTTTGTTGTAGTTTCCTTTCAAATTAGCACGTTTCAAATGTTACAGTAAAATCACAAGATATTAGCTAGTTTTGTTTTTAATGCGAGTCAAATAGTTTTATAAAAGCTGTGCCATTACCAATATAGTACACGTAGTCGCTTACCAACTGTAATTAAGCCCCTACACTTTGCGAAAGATAGCCATTGAGTTACGGTTTCCCATCCACTGCGTGCAAAAGGGTAGCGTTACGTTTTTTGGTGGGGGAATACAACTTTTTACAACAGACATTACGTGTCTAAGAGTTAACCTTCTAGTCTCTAGGATGTTGTGCTCGTGACCAACGGCTACAGGTTTAACTACTGGCCGTGGTCTTTTTTATATAACAACTAATTTGACGCTCGTCAAAGCGCAACTAGTAGCCTAATACGATTTGTTCTTGATTTGTCGTACACCATTATATGCAACAAATAATCGACACAGTGGAATTAGCATTTAACGATGGTGCAAATACTCTGCTGCTCGAGGTCTATAGCCGCTATAATGTACCGCGGAGCAACTATAGCTATAGATACACTTCTAAGATCGACTAATCCCTAAAGCACACTGTCGTTGAAATTGTCAACTGGCTGTACCCTGGTACGTCGTCGTCGACGTGAATATAAGCTATGCATCGGAGGCAACGTGCAACCGATGGAATGAGAAAGCAGCGTACAAGCATAAGTACCCCTGCAAACACGGAACACAAACGTTGCTTACTCTGTTGCTAGCCTCAACGTCGCCAAGGTAGGGACTGTCTTGCGTTACACAGGGCGGTAATAATTGCTCGTTGCATTCGCACGACGGAAAAAGCCCGATAAGCAGTTGCTCAGTTTGCTTCATTGCGGCTATGGTCGTCGGTGTAGAAATACTCGATGAACCGTAACAACTCGAACCAACGCCTGCGCCTCAGTAGCTATACTATTGGTCGACCGACGGAACGCTGAGAAGTTTGAAGTATTATGTAGCAGCTAGTAGTGGTAGTGAGACGTTTTGAGTGTTGGACAAGGACGCGGTGAACCGTGATGCATTGTGGGAGGGGGCTAGCTGTGACTGATGTACGTAGTCACATAGATTGGAATGCACTATGTTGTGCTGATTACGATACACGCCAGCATTATGCACACTTGATTCTCTCACCTGACTGTCAGGCTGTCGCTTAAGGCGCGCACGGAGACGATTTTATTATACACAAATTCACACATTCGCACACGGCACACCTGAAAAAAGTGACAAATGATGGTGTGTTCTTTACGGACATGCAGCTGAGTGCTGTAAAGACGTCGCCTGATCACATTTTTCCATGTTTTAATTTTCCTAATAACAAAATATAGCGAATGCTTATTAACATATGATTTAGGGATGTTTTGGAGGTGGGCCAAAAATGCTTGGATTTGACTTTACTGGTTATTCGGCTACTTTTATGAATTTTGGATTATTTAGAATTTTTCTTCATAGGGGACAGAATCTGATAGGCAGCACTATTTTGGCGAAGGTTTGAGATAACTGATTGCTTTTAGACTTTTAGTTATTATTTTTTTTCTTATTTTAATCGATCTGTGACCGTGACGATTATTCCGAACAGTTGTCTGTGGCCACGTAATTCTTAAAACTGTTGTCAGACTTTTTTCAAAAAAATTTCCAACGTGTGCAATTGTGCATCTTTTTAGAAAGTAAATCTTCCAAATATTTCCTTTTCAAGTTTTGAGAATGTGGCCCCTGCTCATTGCGGCAGTGCTAGTACGAGTCTGTTTATCTGTAACACAGGTTTGTCGCAGTCGCTGCAAGTACGCAACCTGTCGGTCGCCTACGTCGATCAGACGAGACTCGACCTGGTCTGGACGCCACCACACCTCACTAGTGATGCTACGAATACCGGAATTCTCCGATACTCAGTCAACTGCGGAACGTGCAGCAATAACGCCACTTTTATCCCAGCTCGCTCTCAACTCACTGATACCAGGTTGGTCGAATAATAACATCGAGAAGTTTTCTATTTGTGATCGCTTTTTCTTATTATTGCGATGTAACTGTCAGCATTTTTGCCACTTAGTAGGTTCTAACCGCTTTATTCGCTGTCTTATGAAAGAGTGACGACTTTCGCCGATTACGTGTTACAAACAGCTCGTTGCGCAATCTATAACCCACATGTAAATTTGTATTCACTGTCAAATTTTCGGAAAGGTAATAAAAAGCTTTGTTGTGTATAGACAATACGAGTATCAGCGTAATGCGGAGTCACAATCAGTTGGCTTTGTTCAAACTTTTCAACGGTTGATAAGCGCTTTCCGTAGGCCCAGCTAGCAGTACATTTCTTCAAATTTGCTGGAATAAAAATGTCATGAGATGTTTTTATTTATTTCACTATTAAAACCAAGAAGTAGGCTACTGAGGAGAAATGCTTTCGAAAGTTGTTTGCCTATAAAGAGTTTGTTTACCAGTAATCTGTACGATTGGGGGCAGCAACAGTAAGGTAAATAGTGCAGGGTACTACACAATGAGGCATAAAAACACACCAAAATTTATCAATCATAACCTGAAGACGAATTATCAGATTTTAATATGTTTTGGTACAAATATTTCAAAAGCAACTGGCCATCAAATGACCGTTTATTTTTCCGTCTCACCAAACGTTTGTTTCTGCACTACCTGGGGAAATTAAAACAAGAAAAATATTACATTTTTACTTAATGCAGTATGATTATTTGATTCGAAAAACACATATTTGTCACATTTTGTCCAAAATTCTAGTACTAATAGTTTATCCAACTGTCAAGTTGTGCAACTGCTGACAATAAATATTTGAAACATCGGCCATTTGTGTAAACACAAGTTGGGAGATGCATTCTCCATTCGTTGATAGCAGTGTTGGCGATGTTCTGCTTCAGACTTCAACCAGTCGCTTTTTGAGTTCATTGATATTTCTAAACAGCATCCCATAAACTTGCGGCTGCATAACACTGCAAATACTGTCGAAGGGACTGTGATCAGGACTGTTAAGGGTGACATATCTGGAATGATGAAAATTTACTGATGTTTTTCTTTATGTTAACTCATGTTGCATGTGTTCTGTTTCCCCAGGTAATGCAGAAACAGACGTTAGGTGAGTTAGGAATTTGAACGGCCATTTGATGGCTAGTTGTGTGAGAAATATTTATACCAAAAACTAATAAAATTTCATTATTTTTTTTTCAAGTTATTATCAATAATGTCACGGATATTTTTTGGGCGTTTTTTGTTTATTTTAACGCTGATTTCATGGGTTTTGATTTTCCCGGATAGTGCAAAAGCACATGTTGCGTGAGGTGTAAACTTTAATAGGCCTAATCATTTGATGGCCAGTCATATCTGGAATAATTGTAGCAAAAATTATCAAAATCTGAGAATCTACTTGCAAGTAATGATCGATAAGTTTTGGTGTGTTTCTATGCATCACAGTGTAGTAAATGTTTGCCAGTCTGCAGGGCTAGCGGAAGGGCCTCCGTTACCCTCGGCCAGGAAGGGGGCCTCACGTGTCCTCAGGGGCCTCATGCTATGTATGAAAAAAATTTCTAGTTTTAAAAAAATATATTCAAAATATAAAATAACTTAAATAAGTAAACATGTGGAAAGTTTATTTAAAATGAATAAGTCTATTACTTTTCATTAATTTAGGCCTACAGTAATCTGTGACGTATTGCGGTCTATTAAACTTTATTTTTACGTGCGAAAGCAGCTACTGCTGTAGCGCGTCTTAGCCATCGCAATTCTGTCTGTCCGTCTGTCTGTCTGTCTGTCTGTCTGTCTGTCACACGGGTAGATCAGTCGAAACCGGTGCAAGCTAAAATCATCAAATCTTTACCTTCGGCTGTCTGGAAGACTCTAGTTTTAGGAACCGTAAAACTTTACCATAAATTCAAAAGGGGTCACCCCAAGCGAGGGGGCTAAATGACAGGGGTAGAAAAAATTTGCGATTTTTAGCCAATAAGTCGCGATATCTAAATATCGGTGCGAGATAAAGCCTAAGTTACTATTAGTCATTAATAGGAAGTCCTACTCTGATTGCCACCGAATTCAATGACCTTGGATGACCTTGAACGCCAAAATAGGGGTTTTATGGATTTTTGGTGATTTTGGGTTGCAAATTGCGCCGAAATTAATTGAGATAGACATGGATAAGATGCATATGTAATTTTCAGCATTGAACGTAGATTTCAATGGTTTAAGTCTCGATTTCCTAGGTTCAAGAAAACCTGCGCAAGAGAGCATCAAAAAGCGGTACCCCCGTAAAAGTCGTTGTTTTACCATTGTTGGCCAGTCTTTCGCGAAAACGGTTGCAGTTAAGCATGGGCATGCTGCCTATCACAACAAGCACTAATGCCGAACTTTTCAGTTGTATCAACACCGATGGCTTTGAAAGACGCTGAACTTTTAAAATAACAAATTTTTATTGATTTTTGCGATCTTCGGCTGCAGCGCACACTCCAAGAATGAACTTCGACGAAATGGCTGGAGATAGACTGACATTTTGCGAACAGGAACTGCTATAGGCTTTCGCACGTCTCGTGAGTATTAGCTCATATTTCTTGTTTGCAAAGATAACGAAAATTGTATATATTTTTTGCGTTTCAGTTTTTTAAAGTTGGCAAGTTTGTGGTTTTCATTAAACGTCCAAAGCCAAAAGTGCTTTAGTTTCAGGGGGTTTTGCCCCCGCCCTAACCCCAGACCAGGGGCTCTACCGATGGACCCTGCTAGGGCCTCCGCCCCAGACCCTTATTATACGGTTCCTCACAGTTGTATTTGGAGAAAAGGGGCTTCCAACTCTCTGGCGCCCGCACTGTCAGTCAGATAGGCCTATAGCGAGATAAACATACCAATATTCTAACCACTAAAGCACTTGCGAACAAACGGAAAAACAGACAAACAGAGAGAAGGAAGTTATAGCGCCAGTCTAGAGATGAATATGTAACAGTTACAATGTGGAGGTAAAAACTGAAACTAATAATAAACGGCTGCGTGAATTAGTGAAACAGCCTATGTGAAATATTGTAAAATAACTTATGCGATAATGGTGATGACTACGGTGGTGCTAAATGTGCTGGTCGTGCAGAGTTAGCGTCATTGGTCTGTCAGCTAACACCGCTTTCACTCTCACCGTCTACACACAGATTGATGACGTCATCGTTTCCGGCGTCGACCTCACCGTCACCACTCTTCCTAACGCCGGTCAGTCGCTTACATACTAAAAACTCTTTCGGACTGACACAAGTGACACGTCATGCTCACATACCGGCAACAATTCGCGATAAAAGCTCTTGTTTATACGCGCGACCCCAGAAGGCTTTGCGCGTCTTAGCCATGGCCTAGGCGTCCGTCCGTCCGTCCGTCTGGCTGTCACAGTCCCACCCTTGAGCCCTATCAAAAATCAAAACAGTGCAAGCTAGGATTACAAAATCTTCACTGTGGCTGCCCCAAGGACTCTTAGTTTTTCGTCACGAAATTTCGTGCCCCTGTGTGAGGGGGTTCCCCTCAATCGAGAGCGTCAAATATGGGTACCTTTCTAAAAAGACGTTATTTTGCCGCCATTGGTTTGTCTAGCATTAAAACGGTTGCAGACAAGTACAAACATGCTGCTTATTATAACAAGCACTGGCGACGGGCTTTTTATATTTGTCAACATCGATGACCTTGATCGACCATGAACTCCAAAAAGAGGGGTTTTGTTAATTTTTTTGCAATTTTTTTTGCTGCAGCGCACATTTCAACAGTAAATTGCGACGAAATGGCAGGAGATAGACCAAGACAACCTGCATATAAAATTTTCAGCCTTTAAACGCAGATTTCAGCAATCCAAGTTTCAACCCCTTAAGTTCAAGGAGGCCTGCGCAGGCGGGCGTCAAACAGTGCTACCACCCAGAGCCGGATTAAGGCTTTGAGGGGCCCTAGGCCCCAAATATTTTGTGGGGCCCTTTACACATGCAGCACAAATTACAATAGGTCCAAACCACCAGTTAAAATTATTTAAGCATTTTATCAAACAGCCAAATTTTTGAAGAAAAAAATTGTTGTGTATTTCATTGTGTGTAACCCCTTAACCCCTCCCTTTAGCTAGGGAGTCTGGGGAGTGCTGTGCAGACTTAGGCGGGTTGCTACGATATAGCTAGAAATGAACTGTTTATCCAGCTAATTTACCTTACAATTCAAGCTACTAATGGCTATGACAACAAACGCCAAAATTGACGTTTTAAGATAATATATTGTAATACACACACAATAGTACGCAGTAGCAGTTAGTTCCGACAATTACCTTCACATTTATACGTAAAACGGCTGGCTAACTATACATTTAATCGTTCTTTGTTGTGGCAAAGCAAGCAGTTTAGCAAGCTAGCATACGCATACGCTTGAACTGCCGTTGATGGCTGTCGTCAATTCAAATTTTCCAAGCTTCTGTCGTCATCGTTCGGCGTCCAAACTATCTTCTGATGTCGTCTGTTGTTAGCTAAAAACGATCTCGACTTCAGGTCGCGCAGTGCACTTCACGTTGTCCCGGAATTACCCAGAAATTCTCGGTTGTCGACAACACCTTCTTGCCCAGTCAATGAAGGTTTCGTGACCACACGCTTGAACCGTCACAGATTCGATTCAGTCAGCGCTTTCAACGTTCAACGTAGCCTCTCTGTCGGACTACGACCACACCGTGGTTTTCAGTATCTCAGTACTAATTTTCACGTGAAAAATATATCGTTTCTTACTCAAAAATCAACATTTGTGAATTTATCAATGGCTCATAACATCTCATCATATCAAATCATAACTTGTAACTGCCGTTGGAGTTAGTGATGCACGGATTCTCAATTCTGTAAACATTTAATTTTGGCAATGTTCCAGCGTTGTGGTTAATGCCCAGGAAAGCAAGCAAGCAATAAAACGCGTAATAAAATCCATTTACTACTGTCCTATGCCAGCCTTGCTATAAAATATTGGTGGGCACATGTTACAACCTTACACGCTGTGAGCTCCCTCAGCGGCGTCTGGGGCGGAGCCCTAGCCGAAATCGAATTTGGTGCATTTTAGTCGTAAAATATGAGATCTGGTGACAACAATTTTGATTGTCTTCCTTAAAATCAACTGACCGCATTTAGTGCATCTTAGCTCGGGGCCTTTAAAGGCTCGGGGCCCTAGGCCATGGCCTCGTTGGCTGTAATCCGACCCTGACCGCGAGAATGTTTTCCCCGGGCCCCGCTGTGTCTCTCGACGTCCTTGATTATCAGGAGCATAACTTGGAACAAAACCAATATTGTAAAGCAAGAATTTTGTTGTAAGCATTTTGTGGGCAACAGTGCGTGAAAACAAAGCTGTGATTAGACAGGCACAAAGAGAAATTGGACCACACAACCTTTCAGTGGCTTCTATCCTTATACCTGGTGGGCTCAGCTTGCGCATAGTGAAAAATAGGGAGGGGATGTTTTGATAAAGTTGTTAATCAAAATTTTCCCCTTTATCACTGGGCAAACTACACCATCAACAAAACTTTCCGTCCCTATTTTTACTTTTCCCTATTTTTACTGGGCAAATTATATCCTTAACAAAACTTTCCTCCTATTTTTTTACTTTTCTCCTATTTTTCCATTTCTCCCCAACAAAATTTCCATTTCCCTCCAACAAAATTTTTCTTTCCCCTATTTTCACTTTCTTTTTATTTTTACATTATATATAAAAAATGCAAGCAATTCATTTAATGTTGTATAAGCGCTGATGTAAAACTGCAAAAATCAAAAAGTATAAGCACGAACTAATGTATTAGCTCAGACATTTAATCTGTTCTCAGTAGCCAGATATAAATGTCTA
>Ga0209367_1004353_pt1 | contig 19508 bp, 11 predicted proteins | sample WorMetLIZISLAND2_FD_187412 | JGI IMG/M metagenome (GOLD analysis project Ga0209367, IMG submission 187412) | Marine gutless worms symbiont microbial communities from Max Planck institute for Marine Microbiology, Germany - Olavius geniculatus... ...
CTCGCGGTAGGAGTTTTAATCAAACCCGCTAAACACCTCACCACGCTTCACACGCTTACTCGCCTCCCCTCTCCCATCGGCTATAGAGAAGCGGCGCCGGCAGCAGCAAACACATGAATGGTCGACCGTCGATGCACTGTTTACGCCGATGAGCCGATGGGGCCGATTGAGTAATTATAGAAACCCCATTTTGTCTCATCTCACTGTCACAGAAATATTCTGTTATCTGTGAAATGTTTAAAAAAGCAACTGCATACCTCCATCTGTACATGCAATGAACAAGATGCAGTATATACAAACGACACATAAGACGTAAACACAAAACCTGAAACAATAAACAACAACAGCCATCTTGAATAAACAAGTACACAAACTATAGAATATTTAGCACTAAAAATTCGTTAAAAATTTGACTATAACGAAGTAAGTAAACTTGACCTTGACGTTGTCTGAACTTGACGTCGATCACTTTTTATAATGCTACATACAGCTTTCTGTTAAATGTGCATCAATTTTAAATTGCATATTTTTTACATTTAATGAAGTTTATGATGTCGGTTTCGCTCTCGGACTCGGAGTCTGGACATCAAACTAGTCATTTAAGTTCAAGTTCACTTTACTTACTTATTTAATGGTCTATCTTAAGATTGGGATCTGTTTACAATACGATCTAGTTGTCGTTTATTTACTTTTTAATAATTTTGGTGCATTAACTGCAGGAACTGTTGTCCATCTTGGAATCTATATTTTTGTAATTTTACTGTCATTAAATTGCTGTTTTAATTATATTGCATTAATACGTCTGAATCACAGTTGTCTACATAACCTGGCATAACATCTGTTGATTTGCAATGAAATAAACCAATATTGTAATTAACTGGTGATGAATGGTCATCGGTTACAGGTCAATAGTTCGAAGTGGCAGTAGTCCAAATTTTGTCCGCAGTTTGAATCCCGAATGGTCTGGGCATAAATGCGTCTCTTACGTTGGCAGGAGTCCAGTCGACTTTTTAAAATTCACTGAAATACAATAGATTACTGCGAATAAAAAATTTGCAACAAACAAGAGAATAATCAACGTATGTGATGTGGCTATAAGACAATTACATTAAGGGCGCGTTGCACCAACCATACTTAAATTTGAGTACATGCTTAACCACCGTACTTAGCAGAAAATGCATTGCACCAACACCATTTAAGCCGGCCAGCCTGCTTAAACGTCACTTAAAAATAAGTGGCCAAAGTTGCCCACTTAAATTTAAGCGGCTGGCAAAAATGAGACAGACGCCATCTTTATTTAGCGAACTGTGACGAAGTTATCATCCTAAATTGACGATTTTCAGTAAAGTTGTTATACACCATAAACAAAAGCGAAGAAAAGTGGCAAATACACGTGGATAATGCTGTTTGTCATTGACTATTTACAGCTGAGATCGTTTTAAGTGAAAACAAATCACTTCTAAACAGCAGTGCGCTGACACGCTGACACGAGTTCAGCGTAGTCTATAAAGTTTATTTTCTCAGGTTATATTCATTGTCAGCCAAATATGTATCAGTCCATATTTATGTTGATTCTCATATATTTGGCCTATATATTACACTTCACTCAAAATTATACTGTTCTGAAGTTATTTTAATTTATATAAGGCATTTCAAGTGATAGCCATTGTTGTCAATGAAGCGTGATAGCTATTACGTAATTGGTCGTCAAGGAAGTGCTGTTGTCACGTAATCGAAATTAGCCAATGGCAAGCGTCATTACAATTAAGTCTGTCACTTAGCTAAGTGATGTGCGGATTGTGCTGGTGCAACGGAATCGATTTAAGTAGCCGGTTAAGTACCGCTTGAATTTAAGTGGTACTTAACTAAGTACGTACTTAAAATTGGTTGGTGCAACCGGCCCTTACTTAACTTCACTTATAGCAAAACCAAAAAACATAAACTTACTTACTGCACTTTACGAATACAATAACTTTAACCCGAGGGCACACATTTTGATCAGACAGTATCATCAGTATACGTATGAACCTTCAATGATCTTTTTAGTCACACACAGGTTGTCGATGACTACTTAATATGCTACTTAACAGAAGCAAAATTTTAAGACAGATGCCGCATAGATTGAAATGGTAACTTATGTAAATTCATGCATAACAAGATAATGTTCATATGAACATGGAGTCTGTCCAATGCAATGTAACTGACAATGTTTATTGTTTAGTTAAAATAATACAGAAGGATGAAAGGATCATTAATAATTAAACTGTCTGATTTTTTCTACCAGTCTAAACAGCTCACTGATTATATTTATACGGACATATACTGTAAACTGTTGAAATGCATTGGACACACTCCGTGTTCATATGAACATTATCTTGTTGATGAATAACACAACTTGCAAGTAAGATGTTGTCACCTGGAAGCCAAAGCGCCGGAGCTGCATATACTCAGCCAGGATGTCCAGCATCCGCACCATCTGAGAGAAGATGAGGACTCGATGACCCGACTCCTTCAGCCTCAGCAGCAGTTTATCCAACAGAATCAACTTACCACTGCTCTTCACCAGCACCTGTAGACACAATGCAATGAAAGTACACTGTGTCGCAAGGAAATTTCCTGCTTGGGATTGTCCATATCTTTGCCAAATAGTAACCGATTTGCTCTGTCAACAGAGTGTGCCAGTAAAAGAATTTTAAAAATCGGTCAAAATTTGGCAAGGATACAGACAACCACAAAGTCGAACATTTTTTGAGACAAAGTGTAGATTTTTTAATGCAAAAAGACCTAAATGCAGAGATGCAAAAACTGCACAAACTTAACAAAACAACATCTGAAGACCTATAAGCACAGCTGGACAGTTGTCCGCGTAGACATAACACTAGACTAGTTTTTCTCGTGAAGTAATACCATATTACTTAGACATTGCTTGTGGCATAACATTCTCTTAAGAACATCGAGAACGTTATCAAAAAGCTCAGATACTGTCTGTATATTAGCTGCAAAACCATATCAATGCATTCTCCTCAGAATGCATCAATTTTACCAAAAAGTTACATGTGCAGTCAAGTATCAGCGTGTAATGTACATACTGTAAAGTAAGATGATATTAGAATGCAATCAAATATTGAAAACTTTTTAGACACAGCATGGGACAAAATCCCGCTCACAGCAAGTAGCTTCAGCATACGACTGTGGGTAATGTCACAATTAATCCAGCTTAAAACATTCCGACAGTTTGATGAAATTTTCCATACGGATAGGATACGTTATTAACACCATTACTCTTAACATCATTTGACACATAATACTGCTCATTCTAAATACCAACTATTAGACATTTTACTTTGTTTACCATTATCAACTGTTTTCGACTGTGACATGATTGAGCATAGTCGACACAACAACCTATGTTGAAATTGTGTGGCAGACAATACAAACAACAACAATACTAATAACTACTACTACTACTACTAAAAGTAGTAAAGGTGGCAATAGTAACAGCAGCTAGTTAGATAGTCAATGTCAACCTCAAATCGACTTTTGTTCAGCGTCTCACTGGGTTCTGGAGATCGAACAAGAAAACCATGATTGCAACATTTCTTGAGCTCCATCACAATGTTGATGAAGCTGGAAATGGACGATTTTGAACCTTTCGTCAACTCCTTGTAGTTCTTGGTCAAAATCCACCTCAAATGCACAAGAAGAGCACAGAAAAAAAATACTTTGTCTATATCATATTATTGTCAACCTGCTCCATTCTTCCAGTCACATGAAACATGATTATCAATTCACTGCAAAGCAGCAATATTTTACTTAAACTATTACCATAAGAGACTTCAAATCATAATGAAAAGTAAACTAAGAATTAGTCAGACATATATTTCAACACTGCTACAACTGCTATCGCAACTAACCATCATCATGATAACCAGTAGAGGTAAACTAAGACAACTTGATGTTACTAAATATGAAAAAAACAACAGAGCTGCATATCATTCTTATACATCCATCATCAATCATCATTCATTAGTGCTTTGATGCTGGTGGCTGGCAACAAAGTATATCTGGCCTTTAGGAAGATATGAAAAGATAATTCTGAAAAAAATATTTTTGGGGACCAGGGTTGATGCTTTTTAAGTCATACGCATGCAGTTATAGAAATAAGACTGCGATTATTATTATTATAAACGTAGATGACAGTTAAATAAAAAAGACATAAATACAATAATAATAAAACTCACTTGTAGTACTTCTTCTGAACATTTGACATCTCAACGCGGAGTATTTGCTCAACTTTGGCCGGCAGAGACTTTTCCACGTCTTTCTTGACACGACGCAACAGATACGGCTGCAGCTCAGCATGCAAGTTTTGAAAGCCCGTCGTGTCAGCCGAGTTGTGACGACTCTCAAAATCTTCCCACCGATCGTACCTGCCAGCCGATTAATCAACTGTCTGGTTAGCAAAGTTATTCCAATGAAGTTATGTCTCACTTCCTATCATGTCAGCCGGATGTTGATAAAGCAACGCACGTTGTTAGAACACAGAACACAAACAAAAAGTTTACCCTCATCACAGTGCATGGTATTAGCAAAGTTCAACTCAACCAATGCAGGTAAATCGAGTACTGGCCAGTCTGGCTGGGGTTAAGGCGTGGCAGCTAACACTGTGTGATCTCATATGGCAGGTGACGCTCTGCAGCTCTGTGATAGGTTTCATATTAAGAGCTATAAACCTCCTTTACCTTTACCTTTACCTTTTACATAAGTATTACCAGAATCTGACGAAATGTATCATCTGGTAAAATAGGTACGTTGTTTATCTTCTTTCACTGGCCAATGAGGCAACAAGTAAAATAGACATACAATTACAATGATGCTAGACCAGTCAACCAGACACTGCCTTTAAATGATACAAAATTATTCTGTTTGAATATAGTTTGAATAACCTAGTCACTTTAGAAACAGTGTGAAAAACCTAATTACTGGCCCAAAAATATATAACAGTACATCGAACAAAATAAAAAGATTCAGTATCGTTGCCAGTAAGTGGATTAGTACAATGCCTGCATTATGCATGATAAGTGTCTACAAACTGTACAAAAAATATCTACATGGGTTGGAACACACACTGCATCATACTGCTGGTGTATTCAAAAAACTGCAAAGTAACTATGTAAGTGCAAATTATGATCAGTGAATTAGAATTGCGGCATTACTTCTTTGGCATGATGAAATGCAAGAGTGCCCAGAGTTCCTTGAGTGAGTTCTGGAGCGGAGTGCCGGTGATCAGAATACGATGGTTAGCGTCAAAGCCAATGAGTGTCTTATACAGCAGGGAGTCATCATTCTTCAGTCTATGAGCCTCGTCTACTCCCAGCACGGCCCAGCTGATGCTGTGCAGAAAAGACTACAAGTCCAACAACCACCAGCTAGTTATTATTACATTCTCTTATGTACATCGTGACATACGTAAAAACGCATATGACTCACCAATACACAGAAAAACGACTGCAAGTTCAACAATACCACAACCCTCAATGCATCATCTTATTACTTATGCTAAATGTACGTCATTACTTACATACATATGAATTTCTACTCTGCAGTTAGAAATGCACATCACTTATTCAACAGCTTGTTGCTAACAAAAAAAGGTGCAAAATCCAGACTGATCTTGACGATACCTGCATCACTAGTTCAACAGGGTTAGTAAATGTGGCTAAATGGTATAGCTCTTCATAGGAAACACATTTAAGAGCCACGGAGTGTCACCTGCCACATGGGATCACACAGTGTAACTTGCTACTCAACACAGGTGAATGCACTTTACCATAACTCCAGCCATACAGACCGGTATTCGATTTACCTACCCCGAAGGGATGGAAGGCTGAGTTGACCTTGGTGTTGGTTATATACCGAGATGGTTTACCTGTCCACAGACAGTCAGCCATCCAAGTAGTAGCCACCTGATAGCAACCCAACTGGCAGTCAACTGTAAGTCCAATGTCCTAAGAATGACACTATCAAGCCATACAAAAAGCATACATGCCTGCTCCAGGAATGTGAATTCAATAGAATAATAATCACGGGCAAACAAAGACTGAAAGTAGCAGCAGACTATATAATGTATGACAGTGCAGTCATTCTTGCTGTTATCAAAAAAATTTTACACTATAGCCTAAGTTGAAAATCAGCAACAAAAAAATGGAGACAAACAATACAATGACATCCATCAACAATCTGCATCTATATCGGGTCGGTGGCTTGGCATAGGGGTAGCGCGTTTCATCCAATCAACGAAGTTACTCTACGCCGGGCTGGGTTAGTACTGCGATGGGTGACTGACTGTGGGCAGGTAAACCATCTCGGTATGTAACCAGCCGCCTAGGTCAACTCAGCCTTCCATCCCTCCAGGGTCGGTAAATCGAGTACCAGCCTATCTACCTGGGGTTAAGACGGGGCGTGTTCACCTGTGTCGAGTGGCTCAGGTAACACTGTGTGATCCCATACATCAGGTGACTCTCCGTAGCTTCCCATTAAGAGCTATACCACCACCTTTAACCTTTAACCATGTTTACAATGGCATTCAAAAAATCACCTTATCTTTCAGCAAGATCTCATAAGTTGTGATAAGAACATTAAATTTCAACTTCTTGTTTCCTGGGTGACACCATTCTTCAGCACGAATCTGAAAACAAATCGAACTGATGCAGAACTGTGCAGAAATGCTCAACTTCATCAGACTCAATGCTAAATGCAAAAAAATATATCCAAAAGTTCATTCATACTTTCTATAGCGCCATTACGCATCACAACTTGAGCAGCACATCACTAATAATTAAAAATCGAAATAGACAAAAATGCCTTAAAGACACGATTTGACCTGTCGTGCAAAGTTGCAGAATTTTGCTAGTACAATTAAAAATGATGTAGTGAGTAAAGCGCAACAGTGTTCGAGACACACGACACAAAGACTTCATACCAAATCAAATCAAATGCTTCTTTGACAAATAAATGATAAGACTGCAAATTTACTGAATAAATGACAAAAAATACTACAAAAATAAAAAGCACAGCACCGTGTTGCGACTAGTGACATCTCCAATGTATTCAATGACGTTCACAAGTGGTGCCCACAGACGGAACTCTCGTAGCCATGTCGGTAGAGTGGACAACGGAACTAGCAACAGGAATGGCCCGAAGACTCCATGCATGTTCATCAGCGCCGCCAGAAATGCAATGATCTGTATCGTCTTTCCAAGTCCCATCTCATCAGCCAGTATTGCACCGTTTTCTCTGCATACCACAAAGAATTCACACTTAAACAGAAAACAAATTTTCTGACACAAAATACATCTTATACATATAATTCATCAGAATACAGTCTTTAGTTTCATTGTTTTGTTGATGCTTTGGCAAAGTCTGCTGCCTTCTTTAGAACGACTGTCTGCCGGGTGTTACTGTCAATGAACCGAGATGAGTCCTACCTATGATTACTTACTGTCCGACGTAGCGACACCTGGTGGACAGTCTTTCCATCAAAGGCAGCAGTGGTTGCCAAAACATCAACGAAAACAATAAAAACAAAGATTGTATTTTGATGAATTTGAATGCATAATTTGTATACCATTTCAACCTATAAGTATATTCAAAAACATGAGACATCTTTCTAGTACCAACATAAACAAACCAAACAAATGAACAAAAACCAACATAAAAGATAGACAGGGTGTGTAGTCAAGCCAAGGTCAGACAAAAAACAGTTCTTAATAACACCCAAATTCATTGAAAAATGCAGATCATATCATATGGCATATTAGAATATCAGTGACATATTAGAATAAATGCTTACAAACTAATGAATGGCTAGCTTAATCTATCGCATGGCAGCAAACACGATATTAGCAGAAAACAAATTATCAGACACATAACAAAATCAAACTGCTACCTGCACCAGGAATGCAGTAACCAGTTAAGACCCTCCACCTGATAATCTCGTAACGTTAAGCCGTCTTCGCCTCCAATATAGCTCGGCTGATCTTTCAGTGGAACAAATTTTGGCCGAACTTTCAAAGCCTGCAACCACAAACTGACTTATATAATCGAATGACTTACAAGCTGGCAAGCAACCAGGTTGTTTAATACATAATACTCGGGTCACATTACAGAGAAAGCCTTACCGAATTGCAAAAGTAACATTTTTCACACGCCCACTGCACCTACAGTGTGACTGTCAAGCATATTTGTGGAAAACTTAACAAAAACAGTGCTATTATGCACAGCCATTTAAATCGCTGGTGAACAAAGCAGACATCAGCATTATATAAACAAACTACTGACTTAGAGCCCACATCATTTAGCAGTGAATGCTGACACGTGAATTAGAAAGTTATAATAACTCTATTCATGATAACGTCAGTACGAAAGAGAAAAATGCAGCAAGAAGTCACCACAGACTGCACTGACATCACCACAACAAGACAACAGGACAACTAGAGAGATTTCAATAACAGGATCACAAATCCTTAGAGCACAAATAATAAAATCCCAGCTGTTTTCACCAATCCCAAATCCCGTGATTGGTGACTACAAAAAGTTGTGACAAGTGTACTTAACAGTATTAAATGATACAAATAATAAGTCTAGTCATCGAATGAATAAAATATTTCATGCACACTAGAATCCTACTTCTTGCTCTGCACTGTAATTTGTATTTTGACAGTCGCAGTCACTCACTACAGTTTGAATAAACCTTCCATATGGGCCTATTTTCCCATATCTTATGCATGAAATAAGTCTATTGATTTAGGATATAATAAATAATGACCACTCTGCAAGCCTAATCCTAGAAATGGGATCCCAGGATTCAAAATTCAATAAGTAATACAACATCAAAGTTGATGCCGACTGACTAACGCAATCGAGCAAGCACAGGCCTACCCGACACAGCTTATTCGGTGTGCACGCAGATCGCAGACGACAGTTGTATTCATCGACGGCTTTTGGAAACAATCGATCAATGAGCATGCCATCCTCTTCTGTGCAACATGAGTATGGAAGGCCTTGCCACTTAATCAGATAATCAGTGGAAAACTCGCCAGCTTCATTACGCTGTGTCTTGCAGCCTACAGCACAACAAACAGAACACATAAGTAATATCCAGACCTTGATATTTAAATCACTATCTGTCAGACTGTTCAAACATTTCATGCAAAAAACTCAAAACTGCCAGACAGTTTAACTTGATCGTAACTTGATTGCTAATACACTTCTAAGTCCAACAGGACCAACAAGTTCATGTGTTATCACTACGTCTATGGAGGAAGTTACCCATCACACACTGAAAAAACTACTGAAAAGATTGCAAAGTTAAGAACACTTACGAATGACTCTTTCCACTTGGCAGTACCGATCGTGTAACTGTTCGTCCATCTCCTGTTGACAGGCTAAGTACTCCAGATCCTCGGGATTTGCATGCTTCTTCCTAATAAAGACACCAACACAAAATATCAACACAAACTCCAATTCATTCATTATCATTTACTTACGGTATGATTTAAACACATTATGTCACTCACAGTAACTGTAAAGAATCACAGGTGTGGAATTGATATGTCTCTGAACGGACTCATAGGTTGAAATGATAACTTAATAAGTTACATAACTTCCACATGTCTACGATTACTTACTCTCCACTGCAGCGACACCTGGTGGACAGCTGTTCCGAAGAAGGCAGCAGCAGTTGCCAAAACATCAACAATTATCCAATTAAAAAAATCATTTTTTGATAAATTTCCGTAATTTATTAGAATTCATAGTTCTGTGAAAGCAGCTGATCACGCAGACATCAAACAAAGCATCCAACTTTCAACAGTACTGTCTGCTACAAAGCTTAATCCCACCCTTTTAATGTTTCAGAAATAATATGAGAATATAGCAGACAGAATAAGCTGCTTCAATACAGCTTAATGAAAATCCTCTATAAGCCGCAAATAATTGTTGCTAATATGCAAATGACGTAAAAAGTTTACTACTCTACCCAAAAAAGCTACTCAAGCAGTAAAGTTTTTCACAGCAAAAACTTGTCTCCATAATTCTCTGTGTCTTCAGCTGCATGTTCATCTTACAACTGGATATGTCCCAAAACTTCTGATGAGAAAGTAATACAGTACACAACACAGAATGGTGTACTACACGGACAATTTACTCACCAGTTAGCCAGTATCTTTTCTTTCTTCATGTAGTTCTCGAGACGTTTCATTCCATTGACCTTCTGCTCATGTAAACCAGTCTCGGACTCCCAGGTGTTGTGGATATGAGCCCAGCCCTTCCACTTTATGTAGTACTGTACTTCAGACTCATCGGTCTCCGGATCAAAACCTTCGTTCGGGTCTCCCTCGTTCTCGGCTACATATGCGACTGTTGCACTACCAGTGGCTACAAAGAGCACAACATGCCCAGATGAATGCAATTATCCAAAAAACAATGCAAAAATTAAGCACAAGTTACAGTTAGTCTGAAGCTCATAAAAATGTAAATTCACATTCTGGACACAAACAAAAAAATTATATCCAAAATTAATATGTCAAAAAAATGTCTAAACTCTAGTGCTAACAGCATAAAATGAAACAGTTTCATAGCATAAAAAATTAATTAAATAAGCTATATAATCACTGTATGGTTAAGTATATAAATAAATCTATCAATGTGCAATGGCACTGATCACGCTCTAGTCAGCGAGCCAACTTAAAGCGAATGATGAAAATTAAACTAAAATCTAACAAAAAACAAGAAATTTGAGCTAATGCTCACGAGATGCGTAAAAGCCTATAGCACTTCCGGTTCAGTAGTTTAGCTGAAAATTAAGGTGTTCACGCTAAGTTAATATACAAACACCAAATTCTCTATTTGGATCGCATACCGGTAACGATAGTACCGTGGTGCCACCTTGTGAAACAGACTTGTGTTGCAGCCCGATATCGCCAAAAAATCCATAAAACCCCCTATTTTGGCATTCAAGGTGATTCAAGGTCATTGAATTCGGCGCCAATCAAGAGCCAGTATACGACTTCCTATTAGTGATTAATAGTAACCTAGGCCCTATCTCGCACTGTTACTGAGATACAGCGACTTACTGGCCAAAAATCACACAAAAATCACACAAAAAGCCCACCCCCCTCTCATTTAGTGCCCTCGTTCGGGGTGACCCCCTTTGAATTTATGGAAAAGCTTTACGGTTCCTGAAACTAGAGTCTTCCGAGCAGCCAACAGTGAAGATTTGGTAATTCTAGCTTGCACCGTTTTTGACTGATCCACCCGTGTGATGGACAGACGGACGGACAGACAGAAAGACAGAATTGCGATAGCTAAGACGCGCTGAAAGCAGTAGCTGCTTTCGCACGTAGAAACCAAAATACCTTCCTGAAATACTAAATTACTAACAAAAGCTCAACTGTCACTAGAGAAAGCTGACATGGTATCGATATATAAGTGAAAAACTTTCCACAAACATGAATTCAGGCGACAATTTTGCATTGCAAATTGTGGCCAAACCGCTGCAGACAGTGACATAATTACTATTAACAACTATAGAAACTTGCCAATGCCCTATCTAATGGTAGGCCTACCAATGCCGACCCATACGACATACCATTTAACCACAACACATTTCGTTACAGATCACAGATTGACAGACGACACATTGTACAACAAACGAACCATTAGTATGGTCAGCTACAAAATCATAAATGACTGCATGTGTTAGATAATGATCAGAACTCACCTCCTTTCCTTCCAATGCGATGTCGAATCACTTTCTCGATGGTTTCGGCATTTGACTCGTCCTGACTGGCAGCATCATCCGCTGCTTCCGATGCATCAACAAGATCTTCTTCATCCGTCGAACCCTCTGACTGCTCTTTGTAACTAACACACACAGTGATATACCAGTAATAATAAGGATTAAAGACAGGGATGTTAATGAGACTCGACTCGCTCGAGACTCGAAAAAAATATGAGAGCTCGAGAATTATATTTCTCGTCGTCGAGAATACCAAGAATCTGAGTGGAGTGCAATAGAAAGCCTTTTGTCCAGCAGCGACTCACCATCAGCTGTTTACGATGGCCTACAGTCAATTGACACTAACTGAGCTGGGCGAGAGAAAGAAGGCTGCAACCACCATCAGTCCCCACAAGCACAGCCGGTCCACACGGTGTCTGTTATACTGAGCACATACCGTTTTTCAAAGCCACAGACGTTTCTGATTGATCTGATCTAAGTAAGTAAGTAAGTAAGTAGTCTGCATTTGTAACGCGCCATATGTCAAAACAGAAGTTCAAATCGTAGGCACAGATGGTAACAGTTAGTCGATGGCAGTGTTGCCGGAGAAAAGACGAGTCTTGAGGTGTCATCGAAAAGTGTTGGTAGTGGATGCTGTTCGAATGGTAATTGGTAAACTGTTCCAAATACGAGGTGCAGTTGAGCTGAACGCACGGCCGGCGAACACTGTGTTGTCTGTTGGCTGGGACAGCAGTTGGTGGTCGGATGATCGGAGTTGACGTGACAGTGTATAGTCACTAAGCAGAACTGACAGGTGTTCTGGCTGACCAATGTTCAGTGATTTGTATGTTAGCATCGCCGTCTTATACATGACCCGCTGTCGCACTGGCAGCCAATGCAGTCGGTTCAGCGTTCACTGTGAAGACTGCTCACTGAGAGCGCCCACATACCTTCACTGGCCCACAATAGCTGCCCGAGTTTCTTTGCCTCCATCGGTCTGCACCACAGGTCTACACTGACAATGCCTAATGACAAGCTCACAGCACCAAAATGTGCATTCTGACCATGCCATGGCAACGCATCCATAGAAACATTGATGTCGCAGCATCACGAAATACTGCAAAAATCCTTTGTTATGGAGTGTTTGAATGCTGCTAAATAATTACATGTGTACTGTCACATCATATTAGTTATTTTTCACAAAACGTTGAGTCCAATTAAGGTAAATTTAACCCGACTTAGTGAGAAGTTTGCGGTCTGCCAACTGGTCTGACAGCCAGTCTGCGAACCGATGTACTATTACGCCCATTAAAATATTTCCATACAAATTGCACTTCATTATGTGTTTTAGCACATACTGTACGTAGTGCTTATATAATAATAACACAATAAAGTGACAGAATGGCAACACAGTATTATACAGGCACACAAGGCAACGAAAATATGCAACAAGTGCAGCAGGCTCGGCGTGTGAATTGCATTGGCAGCTATGGAAAGCTGAAGGTGACTTCTACCACAAATATAGCCTGTTGCAAATACTATGCACCTTTGGTGTGTATATATGTACTGTGGTATTAAGTCAGGAACTGACACTTAACATCAATAAACATCATTGCATTGGACATAACAATACAACAGTGAACGGAACTAAACAGCGTTGAGACAACCGGGCAGATACCCACCTTAACAAACACATTACAAATCCATCCAAAAATCCCACCACAAACTTAATTCAATTTTGGCTTCTTGTTCACTGATGATGAAATATTTTACCTGACAGCCTGAGCAGCCATGCGTTTAGTCAGCCACTTGCTGCGTCGTCGATAGTCAGCGTCGCTACTGTTGCCACTACTTGACTGTTCATTGGCGAAGTACTCATTATCATCCTCATCTCCACTGCCCGATGAAGACGTCTGCTGACCAGTGGTTATAACGGCCGGACGCTGCTGTACAGTGCGACGACCAACTGGCTTCCGCTTGGTCGCTAGACGTCGCCTGGTTCTCGTCGTCCTGAACGTATCAGCAAATTAGTAAAACAACAAGCCCAGCTCTCATTAGGATGGCCGACATTACTGCCTGACAAGTTGGGAGGCGCTATCGCTGTTTGGTGGAGAAAAGGAGGGTCAGCAATGAAAGGATTAGATGGGGCATTGGTCTATAGCCTGTTAACAGTGACCAATGTGTCTGTTGTTTCGCCACAATGTGCCATGCAAATTTTGGGGTTGTGGGTAGGCACCCCTATTTTGGGAGAGCAGGTGTCCGTAACAGGTCAGTGATGGTACCATTAGATAAAATGTTGGTCAGTTCCTACATGCTGTCAATAGTAATCATGCTGCTAGCTGAAGCAGTTTAGCTGCAATTTGCAATGCAAGTATCTGGAGGTCAGATAGTAACCGCCATTTGTGGGATTGGGGGTTTATACTTTATAATTTAATTACAATTTTGGCCAAATGACTAAACTCACACTACCACTGATGGCAATGAACTAAGTGGGAAAAGCAGAAACATTGATCTCTGGATAAAAATCACTGAACCATCGCTACTCTTTATCCAGAAAAAAGTCAATGAGTTACTTTTATGTTGAAAATTTTAAAATACTAGCCTAGAACAGCAAAATGCTTTTCTGCTGTTTTTGGCTGATATTGGACAATTTGAAAAATTAGACTTAAATAAAATTTAACAAACACCACATTTGATAAAGTGGCAAAAATAAAAAAAATCAACACCAGCAATTGCTCTCTATCAATATTACAATATATCAGTTGACATAAAATCTAAACTACTTGTAGCTCAGTTTTACTCTTACAAAACTAAGTATCGTTATCATGATAAATAATGTTACAAACAAATGACAAGTGTCCAGAATGGTGTAAAAAGCCAAATTGAACAGAGGTTTACCTGGATGGTCGTCGCTGCTGGTCACTGTAGTCTGATCCGGAATCTGACTCAGTTGGCTCGTCACTCTCATCAGACCTAAGATTCACAATACGCGATAAGTTTGATCAGCCATATTCATGCATTAAAGGCTTCTTAATACAAAAAAATGACTTAGCTGCTCAAGGCAATGACTTTGCACTCCATACCCCCTTTCAACTACGTCTTCTCCAATTCTGTGTACTCCAATATAACCAAATTCAAACTGTCCATTAGTTGCCATAATCTGCAAACCAAAAGCCTTTATTTTTCTTAGACATGCCTCTCTACAATCGCCTACTAAGCACTCCCCATTGCTGTGGCAAGAACTTGGAACAGCCTGCCATCAGAAGTGATGTCCTCTACCTATCTATGATCATTCAAGACTTATCTGTTTCTGGCATCTTTTCTATAGTCGATTTTTAGGTGAGTGAGGAAAGCCTTCAGCATCTATTATAAATATAGCAGTAACTGTTATATTAGCTTAACATAATCAAACTGAACCTGCACACATTAAACCTGCTCAATTAAAACACATCAGATTTAGGTTTATCTCAACATACAACATCTACATCAACTCACTCCGCAAATGTTCCAGTGATTCGATTTCTTACTCTCGACAAACGATCCTCATTTTCACTCTCCTGCATGTACAAACAAGAAATCTGAGCTAATGCTCATGAGACACGCGAGAGTCTATAGCAGTTCATGTTTGCAAGTAATCTTGGTCTGTCTCCATCCATTTCATCGCAATTCACTCCTTTGCAGCCAAAAATCGCCAAAAGATCACCAAAACCCCTATTTTTAGGGTTCAAGGTCAATCAAGCTCATCAATATTGACAATCCTAAGAAGCTCGTCGCTAGTGCTTGTTATGTTAAGCAGCATGTCTGTGGCTATCTGCAACCATTTTCATGTTAGGCAAGCCAGCAGCGGATAAATAATCACTTTTAAAAGGGGAACCCCTCTTTGACACCCACGTGCGCAGGCCTCCTTGAACCTAGAGTGTCCAGACTTAAATTGCTGAAATCTACATTCAATGCTGAAAATTTCATATGCAGTTTGTCTTGGTCTATCTCCAGCCATTTCGGCGCAATTCATCCTGAAATGCGTGTTACAGCCCAAAATCGCACAAAAAATGTGCTAAAACCCCCTATTTTGGGAGTTCAAGGTCATTCAAGGTCATCAATGTTGACATTTCTAAGAAGCTCGTCGCCAGTGCTTGTTATGATAAGCAGCATGTCTGTGCCTATCTGCAACCATTTTCACGTTAGACGAGCCAATAGCGGTACAATAACGCCTTATTAAGGGGGGTGCCCCTCTTTCTCCCCCTCGTTCGTGGGGACCCCTTTCATCCAGTGGCATGAAATTTTGTCACAAAATATTAGAGACTCAACCAAGTCTCTATCTCACCTCGGCTCCGATCGGTACCAGGTTGTAACAGACACCAAGACACCAAGACAGAATTACCATAGCTAATACGCGCTATAGCTAGCTATGCTAGCTCTCGCACGTAAAAATCAGTTGTCCATTTGTAAGTCATCACGTTCAATACGTAACAAAAGCAGATTTGTACAATGTCATTAATGTCAAAATTTAACTAATGATCCAGAGGTGCTAATTCAACTACTTCAACTCCGTTCACAATAAACTTCTAAACGAAGCATGAACTACAAAACAACCACCTGACTTCTTTGAAAAAACACATTCAGTTGAAACAGTAATTAATAGGTTCCTAAATAAATTCATCAAATCACAATGTTATTAGAAAAGAACAAGACAAATCCATGAACCAAAACAATAAGTCCTACTAGCTTCCACATATCTATCACAGTAACATCCGGCAGACAGCTGTTCCAATAAAGGCAAAAGCGGTAGCCAAAATGTCTACAAAACTAGACAAATGATATAATTTAACAAATTAATATAACTTTTTTTACTTTATTAGTTATCTGTCTGACCACTGACCTCATACAGGAGAGATGACGAAGGCACGGGCCGCGGGCGATTAGATCGACGAACTCCGTACAGGTCTGGATGAATCACTGCCTCCTGTACATCAACAAACCAGCAGCCAGCAGTTATAACTGGCTTCATCTGCTTCATTCTAATGTTCAATAGGCAATAGTGAACATCCCTGTTGACATCAGAGTAGCTTCTAAATAAAAACTTCTACAGTTGCAACAACTTCTACATCATCTACATGTTGATGCATGGGTTTTAATCATCATAGTTCAGTGTTCACTGTACTGAACCCAGTGACATTTAAACATCTCTAATAGATGCTAACTTAAATGGACTAAAGTGATGAATGTTATTGAAAGCTGGGAACCCACACAATGCACAAGTTGCACACACATCGAGGTAAACATCCTCCAGGCAATGTAAAATTCCCTGGCACTTCGACGACAGCTGTCAAGTTTACCGAGATGTCCAGCTTTCAGGGTTTTCAGACGACTGGCTACAAACTGTGTACAAGTCTGGTCACCCTCATCCATGGTCTTAAAGTGCAAGTTAGTGCCTGGCTGACAGCTAAAAATACAAAGTTCGGTCCATGCGGCTTGAACAAGTTACTTTTTACACACTGCAGATTACACTTACTCTGATTATGTCCCTGATTGACTGAACGCGTGCGTCGGCAATGCTACTGCTGTCTTGAGAGCTGGCGTCCATCCACGCTGGTCGAGGCAAGGCTCCGCCCTCCTCACGGCGTGCAGCATCATCATCATCACTCGATGACCTAGCATCATCAGCTGCTGCTGTGACTTGTACGCTGTTCAACCTTGCACCAGAGAATGCACCGACACTCGGTGCACTGTCTGCAGCCTGATCATTATCCGATTCAGATGATGACTCAGAAATCGAACTGTGCACAGCAAATTTCAACTGTCCAGATGCCATCATTCTGTCTACTTGTAAATGCACAGAATGCAACTGCAGACAATAACTGAAATATTACAACATGACCAATAGCTACATCATCATCAAAGCACGATGTGCAGTGCACATGCTTCATGACTGGCCTGAGCTGGCCTCATCTGCGCAAATTAACAAGTTCACGTAATACAAGAATACATTCAAAAACCGGCATGTTCTGAGTCTAATGCAGTTGGCCAAAACACATATTCGTAAAAACTTAAGAATGAAAAGTGCAAAAAATTCCACGTCAATAAATTAACAAAGATTATATCTGCCGTGAAAATTCACGGCAAATAGCGATAATCAACTACTCATTTTTCGCGAATTTTCACGGAAGCATCTTTTCGCTTTTTGGTTATATCTCGTGAAAATTTATATATTGAAACATAAACATTAAAGCTAAAGGAAATAAACAATTAAGCACACAATTAATTATTGAAGTGTTACAGCTATGCTGGTGCATCTGTTTGTCTGTCTGTTAGTTAGTTTAAACCAGGTAGGAATTTTAATGCTGTTTTGTTGCAAATTGTCTGCCGCAAGCGCAATATTGGCAGTGAAAAAATTTTGCAAATTGGTCAATGTGGGGCAAAAATATAGACAGACTCATTGCGTACAGTTTATAGGCCTACATTTTAGAAATATATGATCACGGTCACTCTTTGAGACATTAGCTGAAAACTTATGGCCACTTACCAGTGATGTGCTCAGTTACATAGGCGTACACTACAGGCTACAGCAGTTGCTAATTTGGTATTATTGCCTGCATAATCTGATAATAGTGTTCTAAATAGCAGCAAATAATAATATTTACTTTCTGTAAATTTTCACAGCAGATAGCCATTCGACGCTAGCTTCCATGAAAATTCACGGCAGATAGCGAAAATCGACAGACTTATTTTCCGTGAATTTTCACGGCAGATAACACCTTGCATAAATTAACGTCAACTGAACAGTATAGCGTCATAATCATGAAACCACTTTACCTGTTTGCAGAATTGTTGTCATCTGATTTGTCACTCATATTAGGCAGTGACGGCTTTTAACAAAAGTACCACTGTCTGTTAAAAGAACACAAGCACGCAAACAAAACCAAGATTATAAACACAAACACCAGCAACTCTGTAGTTTGGCGTTCTCTCAAGACAGCACACACAGAAACTACGGACTCGAATGCTATTTACATGCTAGCCGACGGTGACGGCGGCAGTTCAATAGCAATTGCATGAACTTCCAGATACTGAATATGACGCTGTGTGCCATGGCTATTTACATGCTAGAAATCTGATACACTGCAAACGGGGCAGATATAACGCACTACATCGTTAAAAATGCGTAAAGCGATAAAAGACTACTACCCAAAAGTATCAACGGCAAAAATAAAGCAAAAATTGTGACTTCCACAAGCTACATTTCACCAAAGAGGGTCCCACTAAACTTCGGGCAAAAGGCAACCTACGTCATTTCCGGTAATATGTAAACAAACACACGTGTTATTGGTGTGTTATTGATGAAATACTTAGTTACAAGACCGATTTTCTCAAAAGTAGAATTTGTTTAGATTTACTGGCGTTACGAATAGATAAACTGTAGTCACAGAATATACGTTGTACCTGCCGTGAGTGTTGTCATTGTTGTAAAACGATAATAATGATGAAAAGCCAGCATGCTTCAAAAACATCTGTATTTTCGGCACGTAGGTTGTGTCCAGTGTACGGCTATAAAAAGCGCTTCTACAAAAACTGCAATATCTTCAAAATGGCGTGCGTTTTGTAGTAAATTTTGGCGAGTAATTATTTTTTTTAAATTTGTTACAGGCAGAACGTCGTGCAACTAAATTGATTGACGACGTAAGAAATTTACATTACGAAGAACGTATTAAAAAATTAAATTTAATGACAT
>Ga0209367_1004354_pt1 | contig 19503 bp, 11 predicted proteins | sample WorMetLIZISLAND2_FD_187412 | JGI IMG/M metagenome (GOLD analysis project Ga0209367, IMG submission 187412) | Marine gutless worms symbiont microbial communities from Max Planck institute for Marine Microbiology, Germany - Olavius geniculatus... ...
GTTCATCCGCCTTCTTCGAAGAAGAAGCCGTTGACCGCTACCTTTATGCCTGGGTGAGGACTGGTGAAGGACTAGCGCCCCGCCGGTTTTCAAGCCAGAACTTCTATGTTCATGGATGATCCGCCCCTGCAAATATTTTTCTGTCATGGCGTGGCTCTAGGGAACAATGGGGGAAATGGCTTTCCAGGAGACCAGAAATGGCGATCATTTAGTGTGAAACTTTAAGCTAATTTTTTTCTCGAAATAGTGTCAAAATGCACCCAAACACAGCAAGTTGACGCCAAAAAAATCAAAAATTTTCTGGGTAAAAGTGTACGCCTTGAGTGCCCCCGCTACATGTGGATACACTACTGGCAATGTTTTTACGCGCGACAGCACTGAAATGCTGCACTTTCAAAGAGGTCCAGGTGCTAATCCCCCTAAATATACCCCTGATTTTCTGTGTATCTTGGTGACAAAGAACGGCATTATCGACATACCATGAAATGAGAGCGAGGAGATAGATGGACCAGTGTACGCAGGGAACGGGTCGTTTCTTTGGGCGCTCACGTCGAAAGCATCGATAGCAGAGGAAACAAAGACATAGGAGTAACATAACGAGTAGCACGAGCAGAGGTGATACGGTCCACATCAGCACCGACTGCAACACAGATATATCGCCAGCTCGTACGTTCAATCAGCACTAAACAACTGCTTGAAAAACCTAGGTTTTTACTGGCTAGCCACAAGAGGGCAAAACAGATAGATGCCATATATACAGAATGAAATATTTCATAACTTTTTGGCAGACAGACAGACAAACGGACAGACGGACAGACATTGTTGCATGCATTGAGCAGTAAAAAGACATTACCTCTTTATAATCGTGACTATTAGGCAGGAATGTTGCGTTAACACGACGCAGTGAGAGATCGAAACGAGGGAACGAGTTGACGAGTTCAGCCAAGTACGGAATGTCGTATGAAAGCCGAGGTGAAGTCTTCTCCATTATCAATCAATCATAGATCTATACTCTCATCAGCCAGCATCAACTGATGTTAACTTGCTGTAGGCCTGCACCGCCCTGCAGTTCAACGACGTTGTTCAACCAGTTCTTCAAATCGGTCATCAGAATTGCAGTTACACCAAACTTAGTATAGGCCCTACAAGAAATTTGGGACAGAGCCTAAGGTGAGTCTGTCCGGCGTCGTAAGTGCGACTTGGGAAAAATTTAGGCACAGAATATTTGACCGGCAGCCGGTCAAGTAGATTTTTATAGGCTGTATGGCCAGTCAAATTTTGTCACCGGTCAAACGTGCCCGGTGACCGGTCAAATATCCCCGCAGCCTTAGCCGGTTTACGTACGAGCACGACACCATGGTGCTCATCGATAGCGGCTAAGACCGTGTCCCTGCGGCGTTACGACGAGCACCCTCCCGTACCGCCACAGGGACGGCGGCAGCCGAGCAAGCAACTGACGACCACTTATCGCCAGTCTTCCAACTGGCACCTCAAGCATATAGGCCTAGCAAGTAGACCATCACAGATGTTTTTCTTGCTGCCGGAACCTCGAATTTACCACCCATATTGTACGCTAACTTTTGGTGTTCGTTATTGTCACATGAACCTTTTTAAAATGCTAACCCATACACAAACCCTACTCCCAACCCCAACCCTAACCCTAAGCTACAATATTCACGTGAAGTCTACTTAGTAGCGCGTACACTTTATTTAATGTCATTCGTTAGATAGCGATTGCAATTTTTCATTTTGACCGATCAGATATAGCCTACAGGCTCTGTCCGGCTGCCGGTCAAATAGTCAGTGCGAAAAATTTGTTTTTGTAGCAAATTCACGTGGCCCGAACTCAAATACGTTAGCATACGCAGGACGCGCATTGTCGACTTAAGGTGGGTCAACATCCGCGCCCATAATCGTCGTTGTTAATTAGTGGCATCAAAATGAATTTTCTTTGTCCCACGCGGGAGGAATCGTCGCTGTTGATAACGTCGCGTTTACCGCTTGTCGATACCTCGATCTGTTTCAGCTTTCAGAGATAGGTCTTATTCGCAGTCAAAGTTTCAAAGTTTCAAGTTGACCGAAACCGCGCCGATTTTTTTCAGGTTTTTTGCCCTCCCATATTTTAAGAAAGCGGTGCTTCCCCAAAAGTTGTACCCACATTATCACCCTTACTTATAGCGACACGTACGTCAAGTGGTAAAGTTTCGTTAGGCTAACTCGATCTATTTAGGCCTACCCCCAAAGTTATAGACGCGGGCACGCTGAATTTTAAGTCAATTATGACCCCCCATTGTAAAAAATGTAAGGGGCCCTCGTCCCCAGTGGGGGTGCGCTAGCAAGACTTGGTCATTCTCTAGCGCGTAAAAAATTTGGGGACTTAACCGAGTATATTATGTTACGCACTTCTGACTCGATCGCAACGCCCGCAACATCTGCGGACTGGTTGACAGCCCATGTTTGTTTTGGCCTACGTTATCGAACAGTTGGGCCTCGCTAAGAGTGGCTGGGCCCACGGCAGTGACCACGGCCCTCTATAGATCTAAAGGGCCGTGCAGTGACGGCGATCTGGCGTAGGCCCCTCCTTCGCGGCTCTGGGCGGTTGCAGCGACTGCAACGGTTAAAAAAGCGTTACTCAAGATATCACAAATATATCAGGAATGCAGAACAATAATAATATTCAACTTTCCCCTTAATTTCCCCAAGAAACCTCCCCTCTATTTTTTCTTGGAGCATTTGCGTGGTGTAGACGTCTCTAGCGTTTTTATTGTTTATTGTTGCTTACTCTTACGTAGGCGTAGCCAGAAATTGGAGTCAAAAGAGGCGAACTAGCCCCCAAGGGCCAAAAATCGAGGCAGAAAGCCGAAAACGAAGGTAAACTTCTTGGGTAGGAGCCAGTCGCCGGGGCGCGCAGCACCGGAAGCAAAACGCTTTTTAGGGCATGAAAACCCCCTAAAATTCATATATTGAGTATAAATTTTATTAGTTTTACTGCACAAATTTTCATAATGCATTGCATATGCAAGGCAAAAAAGGACGACTTTGGCATCTTGGGGGCAAGGCCCCTATGCCTCCCCCCTTTAAATTTGCCTATGTATACTATGCTTTATCTATAGGCTTACTTGTGCGACCGATTAAAAACTGCCGAAATTATTTGTTCAAAGTTCAAACTACAGTTCCTGTTAGAATTCTTCGCAAGTCACAGCGCAGTGTTTGCAGCGAGCTTTCTCTTTGGTGTTTGCTAGCTATTGCAATCCCCTGCCCGGATCCCGGCCGTTTTCGCCAATCCCGAATCCCGGGATTGCTGGATTACAAAATTAGTTAGGGCCTAAAATCGTACTTTTTTTCGCGTGTTAAATGACAAAAATAATAGTTTTAGTCGTCTGGTGAATAAAATATTTATGTGCGCTAGAGTCCCACTCTTTGCTGTGCACTGTAGACCTAATAATTCGTATTCTGACAGTCATTATCACTCCCTGCAGTTCGGATATAGACCTACCTTCCCTATATGGGCCTATACAGTCCTATACTAGGCTACATCATATGCATAAAATAAGCCAATTAAGGATACTAAAAAACGACCAATCTCTGAACCTAATTCTGAAACGAGATCCCGTGATGCCGGGATTACAAATTTCTCAATCCCGGATCCCGGGATTGAAAATTCAATCCCGGGATTGCAATCACTCGTGTTTGCGTTGTTTTTATCACTCTCTGCTTCTGCTTACTTATTTATTACACACAGCTGTCGGGCTGAAAATAGCAGCAATGAGTCAGCAGTGAGGCAGTGCCCGTGACGTCACAGATTTTCCTCTCTGTAGGAGTGGCGTATATGTGTGCGTGTGTTTTTCGGCGTCAAAATTGCAGTTTTGACGAATATCCGAGCGCCGATCATTCGCTGTATTCGTTCTGCGGTCACTGGAGGTTAGAATAAAACCGACTTTGAGGATCGCAGGCTGCTTGTTGAGCAGAACAGGTAGCGACTGTGTAGCCGGCCCGGATATAGCTTGCGTGCCTGCCCAGGAATTCTGCCAACGATCCAGTCTTTGCATGAAGCTGAAGCTGACGCTCTATGCTTTTCTTTAACGAACTACGCACATACGACAACCGGATGCAATGGCTGCCCCGGGTGGAGGTAATCTATGATGTATTACATCGTGTGACGATCAGCTAGTTTATCTGGCAGCACACAGCTTATGTGCTGGTGTCTGGGGCTATGGGGGTAACTGGAACTTTCGTTCCCTGGAACTCTCGTTCTCAGGAACTCCCCTGAGCGAAAATGAGGTGGAACTTTCGCTCCTCACTCAGAGTTAACATTAGTGGACTACTCGCTTAATGCTTAATAGAAGCAGCTGAAATCAGACGAAGTGATTAGGATCACCGATCAGTGATAATAACCAAAAAGGTTAAAATCATCGATCGGTGGTTTTAACCTTCTTGGATATCATCACCGATCAGTGATACTAGTCGTGTGAACTACGGTCACTGGCAGAGCAACACCGTGATATTTACGAGACTGGATGGTGTAGTCGAACAGTAAAGCCTGTAAAAAAGGACTATCGCAGCTTTAATAAATTGCACCATCAGCATTATTGGTGACAAAAATGAAGTTTATGTGCATCCCCAAGAATGAAAAATACAGATCGGGACGCGTGACTGTAATGAGATTTGACGTGTTTGGAGCGTTGAAAAACATTAGAAACGAACACTTTTGTCTGTTAGCGGTAGCACAATTCGTTTGGCTGTTTATTGCAAACATTCTGGCACATTTCGTGCCAGCCTAGCTGTAAAAATGTGGCTGTAACTGCTCAGGGACCCAAAGTCTAAAAAATTGGCGAAATGACCCGTGTAGAAAAAAGCGTAATCGTGACAAAAATGTTGAGTTTGATGAGAAAAAAGGTAGTGATTATTCTGTTAAGGATTGACCTGATGTTGACGTGAGTTGTTATGACAACGAAACGTAAATAATGATGGGCAGTTTAAACGATATATAAATCGAATATCTTTTATACAGAAAATCTAAGTTTAGATCCCAAAACAGTCCATAAATGTTGCAGTCGACACCATGTATATCAATAAACGAACGAAATTAACCGAAACGAATACTGCGACTAAAAATTAAATAAGTAAGGAGGGTGATGCTAAATGTGACTTCGTCATAGTTTCCTTCTTATATTAGACTGTAAAGTGACCAAATACTAAACTTTTATGCAGAGTAATGTGTGCCAGCAGAGATGGTTGGATTAAAGAATCAGATTCTGGGTTCTGTTTGCTATGATAGTTTGATAGTCTGTTTTGCTTACTGATGCAGTTGAAGCAGCGCTGTTTGCATATAGCATTTCCTCTGTGTGCATTCCTTTATTATTATGTTACATTTAATGTCATTTGTGTGTAGGATTAAAGAAAAAAAAGAGACCAGTAGGACGATTTGATTTGGCAAAAGAAGCTGAAGAAAGCCCTGCAAGCCCGCAGTGAGTTTCTGGACGTGTTTGAATGAAGTTTATACATAACCTGTTTAATAGTCTGTGATTTCGTAACATTAACATTTGTTTGTTATGGTTGCGGTCTTATCATGGTGATATATATTTGGATGGCTGTTTTACGTTTACTGGCCGTAAACAGCATGGATTGTTCCAGTGTTGAGAATGTGGTCTACCGTGAAAACATCACACCTTTTGAGTTTTCTTAAATGCTTACTTACATACTTGCACTTATGAACACTTACATCAACCAGTCAAAGCAGCTACAGTGTGGTTCATTATAAGTGAGACATGCTTTGCATAGATATTTGTTCAGTCACGGTTTAAAAACCATCATGTTGAATGCTTTTTTGAGTACCAGTACCATAGTTTGTATAAGTACCATTGTGTTCATGTGTTACATTAGCTTTTTGCATGTGTGTACTGTACATGGTATGTGAAAATGACGACGGAAATGTAAATGTTTTATTTTATTCTACTCCACCCTGTAGTAATTTTAGGTCATAATGACCATTGTTATTTTTTTGTATTTGACTAAGTGCCATCAAAGTGCAGTGAATGTGATTAGAACACTGGGTACTTTTTTGTTACTATTTCAAGCTGATATCTTGCAATTTTCCAGCTGTTTGTTGATAAATTGATTTGTAGTGTAGTTAATTTGAACAACAACTAAGGTCCATAATGACACTTGTTGGTATTGTTATCGCTGTGCAGACTGCCTCGTGACATCGATTCTCGTGCTACAATTACAATCGGAAGTGAAAGCTTTGAGGTTGAAGCGACCGACTTGGAGTCAATTGAGATAATGGGTCGTGGTGCGTACGGCGTTGTCGAGAGAATGCGGCATCGACCCAGTGATACTGTTATGGCTGTCAAGGTAAGAGCCAAGTTCTGATCAGTTGTCAACCAAATTATTTCATACAGATCACTCACAAATGACTTTCTATTCTGGCTCGACTTATTTGGCTGATTTAATTTTTTGTGTACAGCTTGGCTTTTCTGTTGGCCGATCAGTTTATGCTTATTGTTTGCATGGCACTGCTTTAGACACTGTGCTACAACTTATGCCGTGACTAGACTATAAATTTGTAGATGATCGTTATTGGTGATTAATGATTATGACAGTTGGTATCATCACGTGGCTTTCCTAATGTCGTGTGATAGATTTTGCCAATATGGCAACCATCTGTCGTGTACATTATAAGCTCTTAACTTGAAAATGAAAAGGTATAAAAAATTAAAATTTTGATGAATGGGAAACATAACTGGTCTGTCAATTTTTAGCTCAAAGGGTCATAGTATGTAAGTAAGTAAGTAAGTAAAATGTAAATTTAGATAGTTCATATCGTTAAATTAACCTCTAACGCAAAGGTCAGGGGGCAGCTAAAGTGAGTTGTCACTGTCATTGTGATAACGTCTTCACAGTCATAATCAACAAGAGTCGTATTGTGTTGCTTGTAGCGGATTACATGCACTTTCAATTCACAAGAACAGAAGCGTTTGCTGATGGACTTGGATGTTAATATGAGGACAGGATCATGTCCTTATGCCGTACAGTTTTATGGCGCACTTTTCCGAGAGGTCATTGTCAGTTCAGTTTGATGTGATATAATTTTTGCTTGGCTGTTGTGTGTAACTGTTACTTTTGCAGTACAATATTCATCTTGTAGTAAGTTGCGCAATATTCTACGTTGAAAGGTTGTACTGTTAATGGCATCTCAATCACTTTCGACTTTCTACGAATGTCTGAACGTCATACCCAGATATTAGCATCCGAAGTCAAAACCAGCCTGTTATTTCTTAATCTGCTGGTAATCTGGAAGTAGCTTTTCTATTATGGCGCTCTGATTGACTGATTGATATTTGCATGCAGGTGCAAATGTCGATCTTGCAACTGAAGAATGTTTCTTGGTATGGTATTTTTTAAAGTAGGGGATTATGCAGACAAACATGCATGCAGTGCACACACATATGGCATAGAACAGTGTGAATACGTGCACTGTAATCGTAATTGTAATCTTCTCAAATATTATGTCCAGTTAGTTGTACAGTTTGATTAATGTGTAGTTGTGTACATGATATAGGGAGATGTATGGATCTGCATGGAAGTGATGGACATGTCCCTTGACAAGTTCTATAAGATGCTTTATGAGAACAGCCAGACTATTCCAGAAGATATTCTAGGAAAAATTGCAGTGGCTGTGAGTACAAACACTATTGTCTGTAGGGCTGACATAATTAGATGGATGTTTATTGTAATAAATTTACATATATGTTGCAGACTTGCAGTTGTGGATTTCGTAACTTTGTTCGTTAATTTGTGGAATAACTCTCAGTTTGATATATGAAAAACTACACATGTGAAGGAGTATCTAACAGAAAATTAAGACTCTGTTTTAGACGAAATCTACAATGCTTTGATCTGCCATCCGCTCAACATAGTTTTTTGGTCTAGCAAAAAATCTATGGCGCCTATATTCACCAAATTTTCAGGAGTTGTAGGAGACATCAAGGGCTAGCCGCTTGTAAATTATTTTAAATACCTGACACTTAGGTTTTGAGGGGCAAGGGGAGAAAAATTTTTGACCCCCCGTATCTCTTGCAATAGTGGAGATGGGCACTAATTTTTTTCTCATCATAGGGACTTACGGGGGCCCATAGCCCATAAACAGGTAACATTTCAGGCCCCACAATTTAATGGAGTGAGGGAGAAATTTTTGAAAAAAGTTTCCATTTTGGGTGTTACCATATGGCGCGCATCAGTGGGCCATAACTATGGATTATATCTATTTGCTTTATGCAGCAAATTATTAAGAATTAAATTCTAATCCAAATACGAGAGTATACATTTCAAAATATTCGTGCGTTCCCCTAGAAATCGTCCCCTTTCAAAGTGAAACTGAAAAGATTGTTAATTGGAAACTTTGATTTCGAATGAAAGAGCCGTGAAACAATGAAGTATTGTAAGGTATTTTAATTGTAATTATTACATTTAACAGAGCTGTAGTTGTGTAATTGTGCTGTAATTGTACTGCCGGTGCAGGTGGTGAAAGCACTGCACTATCTGCAGACTGAGTTGAAAGTGATCCATCGTGATGTCAAGCCGTCAAACATTCTCATAAACCGCAGCGGAGAAGTGAAGATATGCGACTTTGGCATCAGCGGTAACCTCGTCGACTCCGTTGCAAAGACCATTGATGCTGGATGCAAGCCTTACATGGCTGTTAGTAGTGAAGCTGTTCTTTTATAATGATAGAAAGCACTCGTTGGTAAATCTCATCCTTTATGTTTGGTACTGATTCTAGCATGAAAAGAAGATGAAGAAAGAAGCTGTCTCATTAATAGCTAGGTTCATTCCATGAGAGCTTATCTATTGTGGTGCTTTGAGCTGGCAAGGGTCAAACTTAATTAAGCTAGCATACAGTTCAAGGTTGCTGGCTGGCCAGCTCTATTAACATCCAGCTCATTTAACTGTCTGGGCCAGTGTGCCAGCAGTTCTGTCAACAGGGCCTACTGTTATGTGAAATTTGACATTTTTTTTATTAGTGGCAGTAACTATTGTCAGTACTCATTTTTCCTGCCCATGAAAGGATGGCCAGGCTGAGTCAAATACGTTACGATCTGACACCAATCTCAGTACTAATCCAGGTCATAAATGTTACCACTAGGCTAAACTTTTACCTGATTCTAGGTAGCATAATTATTGCAGTGATTCTCAAAAATTTTGTTTTATTCGGAGCTACTGTCTGCCTTTACCCTGTTAGCATTTTGGCCACCTTTTACAGCAATGAATTTCGTAGATTGGCGAGGCAAGGGAATCATGGTACTGTTTAGTTGCTGTAACTATAAAGGTATTTAGCAATGCTACTGCTGTAGTATTTTAACTTAAAGGTTTATGGGCCATGGCCATACTCACTCGCACAATTTATGTAGATTTGAATTAAGCATTTAACCTCGCATATGTTGACTTGAGCTTCACAAATATATGAAATTAATGTGCGATTTCAAACAAAATGTGGCATTACGTTACATTATGCTAAAATTTTCAATCTATCAGTTCTCGGTGACGTCATCAACCTAGGCTAGGCCATTAATATTCATGATGTCTATGGGCTAGGTCGATCACATCACCAGAGGCTTCTGCCTAGCCATCATTGTGGTGCATTTTTCTCAAAATTGTCGATTTCAAATGTAAATTTATTCTTGTTGACACAATGCTGGGTGCCAATATTGCTGTCAAAATTATCAGAAAATTATGCTGTTATAGGAAAATGGATAAAGTATATATGATAATTTTGACGTCCATGGACCATTATCCATTAAGTGTACTATGGATTATTTTGTGACATGTTTCAATGCCTATTTTATGTTACTCTGTTATTTGCAGCCTGAGAGGATTAACCCAGAATCTGGCAACCGAGGATACGATATCAGATCAGATGTTTGGAGTCTTGGTATCTCCATGGTATGTTTGTCAGTCTACTAGTTTTAATTGCAGAAAAGTGAAGAAAAATGTATTTATTAATCTATGGACTAGCTGTTTCAGAAAGTGCTTACAAAATTATTATTATGAATAGATGTTGAAATAATGATGATCACTAGACCACTAGTAATTGTCATGTTGAATAGCAGTAGATTGTCATGCATGTAAAGTTTAGTTGCAGCACGATCATCATCATACTGTTAAAGCTCGAGGAACACAATTGGTTGTAAAATTGGTTGTCTTTTGAAAAAATATTACGTAACATTTAAATGATTTTAGCTTGTTATCTCTTATAATATTTTCGTGTGTTGGCAGTACTTTGCATTTGAAGTACGAATATTAGCAATTAATTTTGCAATTGATAAAAAAATGCGAACGATGAATAAATTTTAATTGTTAAATTTTTGATTCAAGTCAACGTTGCTAAGGATGCATTATGATGTAGTAAAAGTGAGTTAAATGACAAGCATTTGCTAAGCGATAATCACTTTCTCGAGAGAATGTTATTGGATCAAACAAACATTTGGGTCTTAGTAGTGATAATTTAGAGCAGACCTTTTGTTCGTTCAGTGCACTTGTGGGGAAAAAATTCATGGAGACCGTGATTTTTTGTCGAATGTCGTGATTTTGTGGAAATGCTATGTTTTGCTGTGTTTTTAGCCAAAATGCCATGATTTTGCATTTTTACAAGAATTTTTTTGTTTTAATCAGCATAATATAACATTTGTTATCTGATTTTAATGCAAAAATATTGATTTTTGCCTTTGCTACCAAAGTCTCTATGCTTTGTTACTTACTGGCTCAATATGTGACCATGACATCGTCGTAGAAATATGTATTCTAATGCTCCTCGGCGACAAAATTTTACAGATGGACGTCAATGCTAGATGTTGATTTTTATAGACTTTATATTGGTCTTGGCACCTATAATTTGATGCTGTGACTTTGCTGTGTTTTTTTTGCGTTTTTCAGGAATGTTTGTTTTTTGCAGTTTTTTGCTGTGATGTTCTATGGTTCCTGAGCATTTGTAACAGATGTTAGCATAATAACTTATGAAGTTTTTAACAATATGCAACCTCTAGCCACTGTTAGTTATAGTCATTATTCATTAATTTTGATCGATGATTAGTTAATCATTAATTTGAGAAAAGTTAGTTGTCAAAGATGTGTTAATTGTTACCAGCTCAATTCTGTATACAGGGTGGGCCAAAAAACCGGACCTGTTTGAGCGTTGATAACTCAGCGATGGTTAGTGGTAGAAAGACATGTGATACGTCAAAAGTTTTAGAATGCTATAAAAATAAATGGCAGATTTGCATATTGAAGCATTTAAATATTCTTTGCCTAATTTGCAGAAATATTTGTCACCCCCGAAATTCTGCCAAGTTTGACTGTAACAAAGGATTTAACATTGACATTTGAGCTTTTATAACATAGCGATGTTTGTTGAAGGAAAGATAAGTAATATGCCAAAAGTTTCAAAATTGTGTACAGAAGAAGTGTACAACTTGCATGTTTTGGCATTTAAATATTCTTTGCCTAATTTACACAAATCTGTCTTACTTCTAAAATCATGCTAAATTGGCAGTAATGCATGAATTGAAGTTGATTTTCATTCAGCATACAGTGAAATATCAACAATCATTAACACATACGTTGAGTTTAGATGAAATTCGACATAGGCAGTTGCCCAGCTTTTGCATTCGTAACTGTAATCAGTTTTTTAGGTAGCTGATCGATCGCTGGAGTCAATGTGTTCAGGATCAGCTGAGCCCAGCATTCGATTAGCACATGTTTTAGCTGGTCAGTTACTGATATTTTGTGACCTTGCTATCTGTTGCAATGCCCCCATACTGAATAATTAATAAAATTTAAATCTGGACTTTTTGGCAGTGAGTTTTTGAGTTCAGTGAACTCAGGCACGTAGGAGTGCAGGCAAATGCCTAATTTCAGGGGTAATGAAGATTCAGGCAAATTAGGCAAAGAGTATTTAAATGATTTGCTATGCAAGTTTGGCCCTTTTTGTCTACAACATTTTAAAACTTGACATATTACATGCCTTTTAACGAGTAACCATCGCTGAGTTATCAATGCTCAAACAGGTCCGGTTTTTTGGCCCACCCTGTATGTCTGCAGCTTGATTGTGCTTGTGGCTGGTGGTGTTTTCCAGATTGAGTTGGCAACAGGAAAGTTTCCATATGATGCGTGGAAGAACCCATTTGAGCAGCTGAAGCAGGTTGTGAAAGAGGACCCACCGAAACTACCAGCTGGCCAGTACAGCGATGATTTCCACAGCTTCATCACCAATTGGTACAGTCCACTCACTCCGCCGTTACACACTGTAGTGTTGTATTATTAGGTATCTTTTTAGCTACAGAACATTTCTGTGCATTCATCCATGTTTGATGTGTTACTTAAAGCAAGATTTTTGCATTTATGATACATAATTACTACTATGAACGATCACTCTCGTTTTCTGTCTGTCTCTGGTCTTCTGTAGCAGTTGTCCCATGCATTCCGGTTCATGACATGATGTTGCTGAGCCAGCTTGTCTTCGGTCTGCCATGTCTTCTCGTTCCAGGAATCATTCCTCGCTAAGTTTGTTTGATGCTTTGTTATAAATGCAATAAATCGTTTATTCTAATTATGTACAGATTTATTGTCATTAATTGTTGGCATTATAGGTCTTTGTGTTGAATAACTTGGTTTTTGACTTGATTCTGGTTAAGTTCTAACACTTTGCTTATTGCCTTGGTCATGGACAGCCTCTTTTGGTCATGGTGTTGGTCTGGAGATTCTAGTTTTGTTTGTGTTGCTGACTGAAAGTTTCTTTGTGTGCAGCCTGAAGAAGAATTATCACGAGCGTCCAAACTATGTCCAGTTGCTTGAGCACCCGTTCATTGTGGCCAACGAAAGCAAGGAAGTTGATATATCGCCATTTGTGACAGAAGCACTGGACAATTACGCCACGAAGTCATCTAAATCTGCATAACTGATGATAACAAATGCCGGTCTTTTCTGTCGTCTGCATCTTGTTGCTGCCAGTCGTCTTGAATTAAGTTGACATTGTCGGTGGTTGTTGCATTCTGTAGCAACCACAGTTATAGGAACTTGCAACATTCACATGGCCGAAGTTCTACTAATTGCTGGTTGACGACGTACTTATGTGTAAATAATGTTATCCGTAGTGCAGCACTGCGCCAGTTGTGCAGTTTGTATGCTGCTGATACTTTGTGTTGCAGACCGACCAGAAGTCTGAATTTACCGTCATCAGGGTTCCTACAGTCAGGGGAAGTCAGAGAAAGTCCAAAAAATCAGAGGGTCAGGGAAAGTCAAAGTACCAGGGTGCAAAAGTTAACAAAAATGCAGATAAAAAATTTGAACTATTGTACGCAGACTGCGTACAATGGTTCAGAATTTTTTCTGCTCGCTTCGCTCGCAGAATATTTCTATGTCCACTTTGCTTTTGTTTCTAGTGTGATTGCAAGCGATTGAAAACTGAGATTGTTATTTCACGTGAACAGATTAGTCGGGGAAAACGATTCATTTTGTCCTAGAAAATCAAGGAAAAGTCAGGGAAAATGGAAAATGAATTCTGCAGAGTAGTAGGAACCGTGCATCATTTTGTATACGTTTTGTGAGACTCTGAGAGTGTGTTGGGCGACTGCTACTAGCCAGTACACTTCAGATAGTGTTGGAACGTACTTATGTCATGACTGTGATCGATGAAGTGTTCTGCGTGGGGTTTCCATGTGTGATAAACAGATGTGAGATGTGTTTCAGTTGTCACGCATGACTTGACTGAGATTATTGGTAGTTATAAGACTGCAGACACTGTGGTAAGAGTGACATCATGTTTATTTCTTCTGATTGCAATTTTTAGAACATCTGACATCAGAGGGACACGCATCCGCAAGCATTTTGCAGACGTTGACGCAGATGCAATTTTTGATGTCTTTGTGGATGCAGACATTTCCTGAGAAAAGAGTATTTTACTGCAGCATTTTCAATCTCTAGTAACAACAATACTACAAAATTCCAGTTGCGTTTGCAGTTTTTTTTTGCACATGCCACATTGTTAAAGGCTGGTTCTGGGTTCCGGTGTATTTTAAACATTATCGCTGTTGCTGACAGTGCGGACGTGGATGCAAAACGGCTTAGGTTTGCAGACGCGGATGCTGCCCTTTGACATGGATGCGGACCCAAAATTCCAGTATCAGCGCATCTCTGCCTGACATGCTGTAATGATTGTTGTCAGCGTCACTGTCATTATATTGTTCTCTTTTACAGAATGCAGTAGTGTGAATTCACACAGGCAACGAACACGTGTTAGTCAGGTCTTTCTTGAGTGACCACTTCTTTGGAAAACCTGGAATTGTCGGGGAATTTGACAGATGTCAGGGAAATGTCAGGAATTTCAGTAAAAATCAGGAAATTGTCCGGGAAACAATCTTGTCAGGAAAAAATTGCCCAAAAACTTTTTCTAAAAATTGCATAGGCATTAGGCAGGTTTTTTAGTATCACTCACTTAGTACTCCATGCCAATTTATTTATTTATGCTGTTTATTGCTGAACGTTGCTTACTTATGTTTTAGTTTTGTTGTCATTGAATGTAAACTGACAGTTTGATCATTGACTTTAACATTAGTAGTACAGGCATGGTACAAGTACGGGTTAAAATGGTCAAGAGTATTGTGAATCATCAGAGGAATTATCAGGGAATTTCATAGTGTCAGGAGAGTGGTCACCCTGCAGAATGCAGCAATGTGTATTCCAGGGATGTGCACGAGACCTGCTAAGCCAAGACGAGACCCGAGATCCACTTCTTCGAGACCGAGATGATACCGAAACTTTGATGAAAATTTTGTCCGAGACCGAGACGTTGCAGCTTCCGAGATGTTGCCTGAGACCTTGAAGCTACCAAGCCTCTCGAGAGTCGCAGGAGCTTCAACGTCTTGCTGAGACTTTGTTCAAGACGTATGATGAAACTCATTAAAAATGACAAAATATTATATGGATCAACTAACTCGCACCATGGTAAGTGCTTTCTATTTGTGATATTGTGGGTCTACACTGTGTTCGAAAAAGTAACCCCCTAAACGTCGTACAATAGGAATGTCAAATCTGAACGAATCTGAATAAAATTTTGTGCACTTAATTCCCGATGAATTGCTAAAAGGAACACAAATTTCGTTTAAAAATATTTCTTAGCGGAATTATTAATTGTCGAATATCGATAACAGAATATCTTGTGTTACCGATATGGCGTTACATAAGTAAACTCTTCTGTTACTGTACGTTTGTGTAACTTCAATAAACAACATTTGATTCTGTCAAAATTCTGTATCAACAATGCATCAGTTATTGGCAATGAAAGTGCCAAATTTCTGTTTAATCTGCGAAGGCAAACAGTAGCTACAGCAACTTTTGTGCGCTCGCCCCAAAACACTTCAATTTCAGATTTTTGTGGAGGATGTCAGCGTGACTGCACAAAACGTCTCGATGAGATGCAATGGTCCGAGACCCGAGATGCGACCTACTAGGCCGAGACCAAGACGCATAGGCCCGAGACGAGACTGAAACGTTGAGGATTTTTTCGAGACCAAGACGTTTGTACATCTCAAGACTGAGACCACATCCTTGGTGTATTCATGCAAGAATGAACACACATTAGGCAGATCTTGCTAAGTAAGCAGATTGTTATGTCATGGTGGCAGTAGTTTTGCCATTCCTACCAGCTGACCAAAAGCATCAGACACTGATATGATTGTTCCAGAGAGTAGAAAGTGCATGGCTTAGAAACACGTTATTGTGTTGTTGCATATATTTCTGTGAAGTCAGCAGTGTCGGATAGAAATCAGATTTAGTGTAGATAAGATGACAAATTAGTCACAAAATATGCGTGATTCTGTTTCATTTGTTGTATATGGAATTCGTGGCATGAAGCTGAACGAGTAAGACATGCTTCTTGTGTTGCTACATTTAAAGCAAAATTTTCAATATATGCTGTTTTTATTGTCTGTTTGCAGTTTTTCTGCAATACACATTCAATCATGACATGACATCACTGATTTTATTATAATCTCAAGTTGATATGACATATTTACACAGCGTTGTATAGACGGAATATTATTTATTTGCATGAACAAAACTTGAAATCACGGTATGGCTTGGTCTTAGCACATATTAGTGATGTATTGTCTGTAAGTACAAAGTAGAAGGTCTGCATACAGTGTGAGTCAGAAATGTTATTCTTTATTTTGCTGTAAGGGATGTAAACGTTTGTAGTATGCTGTATATGTTTGTATGTAATGTGTGTATTTTTTCACACAGCCAGCTTTGTGATGAGTAGTTTTAGCCGAGGTAGATCACACTGCTGCATAATTTATGTATAAAAATGTGTTCTAGTAATGAAATGGGATATTTATTTCTTACTTAGGAAATATTCTTCCATGGAAATTAGAGCTGTCACAGTTGACGCGTTAAGTAACGCGTTAATAAATTAACGCGTGTTAGAAAAATTAACGTGCATTAAAAAAATCAACGCACATGCGTAAATTTACAGCAGTAATGCCCCGCTAAAGCGTGGCTACACGCGACGATTTCCTTGGATGAGGTTTATAAACCTCGGAAGACCCGGTCACGTCGGACAACATTTCGGACGAGGAAATTGGTGCGTGTAGCCACGGCGTTACACGTTTAAACTGAAACATTTGCACAACATCTTCGTTTGTGTCTAATAGTGTGTTTACACGATCCAGCAAACGTCCAGTGCCAGCAAATGTATTCAAAATACACGTGCTAATGCTGGACGTTTGCTGGTGCTAGATGGTGTAAACACCCCATAAGTTACCTGCGGACGTAAAAAAATTCTGAAAACTATGCTCAACAGTCTACACATGTTTTGCGTCAAGGCATAATGGCAACAAGTACATGTATTAGAAGTCAAAGAAATAAAAAGGTAAGCAGAAGAATAGGCGACGAGAGAGGAGAAATTTTTCGTTTAAGCAATTAACCGTTAAAATAAAATACTGTAATAGTTAAATAGTAAATAGTCTAAATACGTTTAAAAAGTAAAAAATATAAGTGTTTTTAAAACTTTTTTTCATTTTTCTAACTTTCTATATTCTACAGGCGGGTCCCATAAACGTCTCGGGCCCGGAGTAATTTACCTCCTACTCTCCATCTCGACGGGACTGGGTGCGTTAATTTACGCGTTAATTAATGCATTAAAAAAATTAACGCCTTGACAGCTCTAATGGAAATATTAGTATAGCATATTCTTCCATTATTTGTACATCTTGACAACTTTTGCAACACTACAGGGTGTTCTCAAAGAAAAAATGTGGCGTTCTGCAAATGATAAACCATTTGGTGTGTAATGTTTTTGCATCAAAATGTTTGGTAGAAATTGCTGCCTAGATCAAATACTGGACAGTTGGTGTCAGTAATGTGTACAGGGTGTTCCAAAAAAACGGATACCCAGTTTTATTTTTAGGATAACTTTGGTAATTCAGCACCGATTTTAACCATTCTTTCACTGTTACAAGCAGAAATTTATGGCGCGTAAACGTGAAGTTCTTCCGCCCACCGCACCTTTATTGTGTGGAAGAACTTAACGTTCAAACCCACTCTTCAACTTAGCAGTAATGGCAGATAGCAGCGGTCAAGCTACGGATCTCATAGTAGCACCGGCAGCGGTATGCCCTGGCATAGTCACCCGTCAGTATTGTCAGCTATTCAAAGATAATACGGATCAGAATGCAGTCCCAGTACGGATCGAGAAAGCTGGTTTACGTCACGTTTTTTTTACTTGTGCTAAATTATTATATAACTTCATCTGCAACAGGTTCCAGTGAATTTGAGATGTAGTTTCAGTATTCAAGGTCTGTGACGGTCGGTTATCAAATTATTCTCGGGCTTACTTATTGCAAAAGATGTTTCTTTACTGTGCAATTTTGACTAGGATTCTTACATCATATTTGTTCCAGAACGCTGTATCTTGGAATAATTTGATAAAATCTATTCAAAATAATGAGACACGTGATATACTGATTACCAACAAACATGAAATACTTTGAGTTAAACCCGGGATAAATAATTACTTATTCCCTGAGTCAAACTTCTACTTCAATATAGTACTGACTAAATAATGCAGATTTCTGTTTTTCTGCAGAAAACTTTCGTGGTCGGTCTCAACGCTGTTTTTGCTGTTTTACGCACTTTTGATCGAAGATATGTTGTTCTGGCATATGACCCTCGAAATGATTTATTCATTTTATTGATTGAACTTTGCATGGAATTCTTTACATCAAAATTTCCAACTTTCATTTTCAGTTTGGCATTAGACTTAACGACGAAAACTAAAAGTCCGCAAATGTGTACATTGGTGCGCAACGCATAGCACTAATGGAGAGTAACACGGTTTAATATATTGTAATTTCGTAAGCTTATTCGATGAAATAAGCAAAGACGACGTTTCTTTTGCCTTAAAATGACGATCATTTTATGTTGTGAGACTTAAATTTCAGGGAACCTGTTTGACCGTGGCGACAGCAATTGCAAGTTCCTTTACGGACTGCTAGTCGCGTTGTTATGGTGATTGGTCTAGTGCTATTATAGATTATATATTATAAGATTTTATTTGGAATACTGGACTTACTATGCCTATTAACTATTGATTAGTTAATCTGTGCTCTAATATTTGATCTGGAATGAATTTCGACACGGCAGAAGTGGCCGCAGCTGAGTGGTTGCAATCTCACACAGATTTTCAGTTGGTGTTCGCCGATAAAAGTGAAAGCAGGCTTTATTTTTCTTGTTCGTTGCAGATTCCTTCCTTTTTCGTCGTCTGTCCGGCTTCTAAAGATGACAGCTGGGTAAGTGTGCAACATTCTGTGTGAAAATCGCGTTTTTATACTGTTAAACTAGAACTGTAGTCTGTATGTTTTAGTTATGTCACTGTACCTATGGGGTCATGAAAACTGAAAAGGCTTTGCCTACGGTGTTGGCGTTGATCTCTCTATAGTGTCAGCGAAGCAATAGGCTAATATAGGACAAGTTATTTGTCTAGAAAAGGCTCAAAGGCTCTGGGCGCCGGACTAAAGTTGGATACCTCAATTTAAACAAGTTAATGTACCTCAGCAGACTCAGAATGGATATTAACGATCAAATTTAATCTTTAAAGTAAGAACTGCTCGTTTAGTTTTAAATTATTCACTTTCATTAACTTTCAAAACTTTGTTGAAATAATCTCATATGCTAGGCGATGGACATAGAATATGTAAACGGTTTTTAGAGATCACTAGTTTTTTTCTTTACCCAAATACTAAGGATAGCCCTAACCCCAAGCCTGACCCTAACCCTAACCCTATCCCTAACTCTAACCTATACTTGAAACGTTCGCATCGACATTAGCAACTGACTGATCCTACATTACGTTCAGCGCATGTGACTGCTTGTGTTTGTTTACATATGTTGAGTGACGGGTTTATAAAATTGTAAAATTACGCGAATTGATGTTGAAATGTGTGTTGTTGTTGA
>Ga0209367_1004355_pt1 | contig 19502 bp, 13 predicted proteins | sample WorMetLIZISLAND2_FD_187412 | JGI IMG/M metagenome (GOLD analysis project Ga0209367, IMG submission 187412) | Marine gutless worms symbiont microbial communities from Max Planck institute for Marine Microbiology, Germany - Olavius geniculatus... ...
GATGTTGCGAGATGCAACATTTTCAAAAACGTCCTTGAGTGTGTCCACTCCAAAATATCTCTGACGTGCTGCACTGTAACGGGTGCAGTCTACCAAAAAGTGCTTAACTGTGAGCGGAGAATGGCAATCTTCACATACATGCTGATGTTACTGCTCTAATGCAGTTTAGATATTTGATTTCGCTTAATTCTATTCAGTACCTTCACTATTTAAGACCCGCCTTAACGCGTCGGCGTGCTCAGTTGTTTAAGCCAATAGCGAACGTCGCCGCCATCACGGTCAGCGGCGCCACTTCAAAGGAACCACCCAATGTGTCCGTCCCCAGGGTGACGTAATACCACCCAAGATGTCATACAATCGTACCTACACCGTTGGTATATCATTGCACCGGTAACGTGTGCGAGTGAATTCATTATCGCTAGTTGAAGCTTTATTTTCTTTCATTTGTTAGTTAACATATTCTGCTTATACTTGCTGCCACCTGATGGGAAATAATGATGAATATTATGCAGATAATTTCACGTTCGCGTCTCGTCGGCACGTGGGCTGTGCGTTCAGTGTGACGCTGTACGTGAACGGCTGTCAGTCAACTCGACTCAGTGCCTGCTGTGAATGTCGTTATTCGCCGGGGTCTCGTCTTGGAGGCAAACACGGTCACTTTGCGCTCGTCAGCGTCAGCTCCGCCACGCCCTGCTACAGGTCAACTATGCCTTCGCCACTTCTAGGCCCTGCCAGAGGCGTTGTTTGTTTTCTATCATTTTCATTTCCCATAAGCGGCAGAAGTAGCAAAGTACTATATACGCCGTTAAAAGTAACACAAGGATTAAAATATGGTCTTAGATAATCAGTTTTTAAACTACGAGAAGTTTCGCGCATCTACAGTTAGCAGGACGCTTTTTCAGAAAAAAACCTTTTGTAATTTCTGGGTTCTTTGTTGGTTTTGTGGTATTTCTGCTGTGTGCTGTATATTAATGAATTTTGGCTATGCAGTCCAGCAGACTTGCTGGCTTAGCAGCCTAATGGTGGAATGTCCGACTTACGATCGAGAGGTCATGGGTTCGATTTCCAGTTGGGTCGCTGTCAATTGGTTACTATTTGAATGGTTGACTGTCTGCAGGCAGATTTGGCCATCTCGATATATAACCAACACCAAGGTCAACTCAGCTTTTCTTCTTTTTGGGTAGATATTCAAGTACCAGCCTGTCTGGCTTGAGTTAAGGCACGACACGTTCACCTGTGTCGGGTGGCAGGTGTGATCCCATAGCATTGCGATAAATTTCCCATAAGCAGCTGTATGCTACCTTTAACCTTCTAACATTTAGACTGGTGCTTCTTTGGACATAGCACCGTTTTACCTTTTTTCATTTCCTCTTCTTTCCTTTTTCTCTCTTTTCTTTCCCCACTTATTTCCCTCCATAAATTCAGCTAAGGCCTACATAGCGCTGTAAGCTCCCCGTATAAACTGCTATGCATCAGATGTGTTTCTGAAGCTCAAAGTACGCCACAACTTGTTTGCGCCCTGTACTCTGCTGTTTCTTGGACAACTTTGGTGGTCCACTAACTCAGTACAGTTTCTTTTGTCACTCATAAGGGGTCCCAAACTAATCATAAATTTTATTCACATGCAATGACAAACGACAACTTTACGCTTAATAACAGTAGTGGCATTATAGTGCAGCATTACAACGTCGTTGGTATTTTGCAGGTGTCAGGTGGCCAGTAGCGCTGAGTCAAAACGCGCTGTTGGCGTTCAGTCGGACAGAAGCACGGTCACTGGGAAGCAAATGACGCTGGTAACACAGGATCACAGCGACAACAGCAGCAGCAGCTTTCCGAGCACTGACAGCTTGGAGCTGCGTTCACCGTCGCCACCGCAACAGCATCTAGTAGTACGACTACATACGACTGATGCTGACGGTCCAGTAAGACACGATGAGGATAAGGATGAGGATCAGGCTGCCGATGCTGATGAAAACGAAGTGGCAGTGCTGTCAATGGAGGTCCCCTGATTGACCTTCATTGAGACGCTCATGGCGTCGATGGGGGTGGGAGGCAGTGAAGAGGGGTATCCTTCCCTCCTGTTGACTACAGGGTCTGGGGAGCGTAGTAATCTCCCCCAACATGGTTTGAGATGGAGTCTCAGCTGAAAACAAGTTTTGATGTACTTTGAACCTGAGAAATGCATTTGGTGCATAGCAGTTCACAAAGTCAATTGCTATAGCTGCACTGCGTACATCTACGGTACGGCGTGCTGCTTTCGAAAGAAGTGCTGGTACATCGTACCGGACAGTTCTAACAGGGATTAAGCCCTCGCTCATAGCATGGAAAAATATTGGAAATGAATGGAGATGCAGGCGATAGGCCAGGTTGACCGGTGTGTTCGCGTCAGCGGAATGGGAAATGCGTAGTAGCTACAGGTTGTGGGGGTGAAGTCTAGTGTGGCTGATTGGGGCGGTAGTATGTCTGCTTGCTGCAAACCGTGGGTCTAATTGTTCACTGACGCAGGCAATGGATGACCACATAACGCACTGCGAAATCATTAGGTCAATTCAGTCGTTTAAGTGGACCGGAACGCATCCGAACACAGTTCCACGACCCCCGGTAAACTGTGGACGATAATTCTGGGTCGAAAAGCTAAAGAAAGTTCTACCGAAACTCACATCTGGGCTTTAGCTTGCAGATCGTTGGCGTTGTGCTGTGTGTAATTTGTATTTTCAACAAATTTCAACAACATTTACGCCTTAATCACAGTACGTAGCTCATGCCAATCAGCTGCCACTTGCAAGATTGTAAAGCGTTTCTGGTCACCAGTCGGACTCAGTCAGGAAAGTGGCACTGTGTCAAGTAGGATCTTTTAGAGACGACGAGCACAGTGCCGCTTCCGGGACAAAATTGTCATCTCAGCTTTCACACAAGGCTCAGTGATGTCAACAACACCAACAAGCAAACATGTCGTCTCGTCTCTCACAGCATGTACGCCGTCCGTTTTGTTGCTGAGAGTGATGACAGTTAACTAGATTTAGGTCTAATTCACTGCGTTACTTTCTACGTTGTTGTCAATTTTATTCTGTAATTTCTGATGTGTGCATTCCATGGAATTTTAGCTAATTAACATTTTCGTGTAATGCGATGGCTGAGCAGTCGGTGCGTTGTATAAGGGTTTATTTCAAATATTTGTATCCAATTTCTGATGCAGGTTTCTATGCTAATTTAGTCCGAGACTATTTCGTTGCGTATGTGATAACATTGTTATGCATTTATTTGCATTGTGAAACCAGTGAAGTTAATCTTTTCTGCTACTACTGTATTTTGTTACAGCCGGCTGTTGCCTGTTTGTTTTAATTGTCACAATTTTGAACGACAAAGACACTGCTATTACACTGGCATTACGATAATAATAAAATAGTATGATAATGGGTTTCTTAAGAAAAATACAAATAATGTCACTAGTGAATACATTTGTTTCATTTGTTGTCGTTTTTTTGGTTACCTTTTTCTGTACTAAATTCATGTAACGTGATTAGGTCTATTGTTGAAGTTTTTATAACATCTGTGATATATTTTGTTGCTTGTAGATGGGCATAGCTTACATTTATATTTTAATACTATTACCATATCACTATAATTATTAGGACAGCAGTGAAGATTTTTTTTTGAGATTGCAATACTATTGATAGTGTATTTTGTCATGAGTCGTTTGCAGTTTTTTTCACTTTATAAAAGTGATAATTTATGAAGAACTGTTTCATCGTAATGTCTATTTACTTAAGTTTTGCTACAATTCGGCTGGTAGTTTTGTCTTCGTCATTTAGGCCTAGTTGATGCCGGTTTGTCTGCTATGTCGTGCAATGTTGTCCATTAGTACACTAACACGATGAATCAGTTATGGCTCTTTGTTATTTTTCTATCTCAATCCGAATGATTTGTTATTGCATTAGAAGCTCTTTGTTGATAAAGCGCGAAAAACTAAGAAAAACTCATTTTGCTTTTTGCAGTTTTTTGAAAACCTTCAGATTACATAAAAATTATGCTATACAGGCATTTCTAGAAGACCAAAACAGGGGGGGGGGCTTTACTCTCTCTTTCCTTTCTGCCTTTTCCCCTTTTCCTTTTTTCATTAGCCTCCCTTTTGCACTTCCCTTTTTCCCTCTTCCTTCCCTTCTCCATACATTTTTAAACCTTCGTCTCTTTGCAATGATTTTCCCGAAAATCAACTGATCAAAAACTATAATTATGAGGAACACACAGCACACACGACACGGCATTGACATAACGCCCCTGTAGCTCGGTGCAATCTGATTGGGGTGAGTGGTCCCACAAATGGGGGTGATGGAGGCGTTAGGGGATGTAGAAATAATACTGACGCTGTCGATAAGTTACAGCGTGAACTTATGACAGTTTGTGTTTGCAGTGCACTTATTAGCAAGTATATAACTGCTCTGCACCTAGGCTATTTACAAAGGCATCCATGTGGATTGTCATGCATTTGAATTTGATATTGTCCGTCACAAATTAGGCTACATCACAAGACACGATGAGGATGATGATGAGGATCAGGCTGCCGATGCTGATGAAAACGAAGTGGCAGTGCTGTCAATGGAAGTGCCCTGATTGACCTTCATGGAGACGCTCATGGCGTCGATCGGGGTGGAAGGCAGTTGCACTAACGACTACTCCTGACTCCTGAGCATAAAATACCGTAAGTAGACAACATGAAACAGAATAAAAGTTACTATAAAAAAGAATATTTTGAGCGCAAGTCAGCGTTGGACGCGCTCATCAGCTCCACAGCAATTTTAGCCTGTCAAAAAATTTTATTCTCGTCGAACATTTTTCGAAATTACAAAATTTTAGCAAGAAATCTCCTAGTTTGGAAGAATTTAGGGGCATAATTAAAATTTTTAACAACCGTAGGTTATGGTTATCCTTTCGACTTAATTTCCCCCTGTCGAAAATTTGCAGCTGTCTGTGGGGAAATTGCTACTTCTTGCCCCATCCCCACCCGGTCACAACTGTTTGAACCCACGACGACTCCGCTGCTTATCAGCTAGTGTATCTGTGAAGTACGGAGGCGATCCACTGGATGTGATGCCCGACGTCCGTATAGACGCCGGGATAGCCAGGCCGTGCACAGCCGTCACCGAACGACGTCAGACCTATCAGTGTCCATCGTCCGTCCACCATGTGAGTCAACGGACCTCCGCTATCACCCTACACGCAGATAACACACTTTCTGCTACTAGGCGTGTTCAAGGCGACAAAAATGATATGAACTGAAACTAAAGCTGTGCGCTGTTTTAATTACTCGGCGGGGGGGAAGAAGCCGTATTGATGGAGCTTGCCTCTCACCCCCACTCTTCGAAAGTAAAAACTTTTTCTCTAAATACGGAAGAGTAATTCGATCTTTCTGTTTATGATCTGCTGCGTTAGTAACTCATGTCAACTGCTTTGTCTGTAACGATATGTCGGAGTATTCTTGATGCGGAGTAAATGCTCATGTCTTGTTGTCCAGCTTTGATGTTGCTGTGTGCTGCAGTGTATTGTGTGCATTAAATAGATAAATAAACAAATAAGCACTGGTACCTGGCACGTGTCGCGATTGCCTTCCGAGTAGCCGGCGCAGAGCATTCCAGATTGGACCGTTCCGTTGCTGTATAAGCCGCAATGACCGTCATATGACATGATGGGCAACTCTACCTCCCTGGCTTCAAGCACCCGGCCCGTGCTGTTTTCCGCTGCACCGCCAAACAGACCGCTTAACTATATTCAATAATCAAATAAGTAACTTAAAAACCTTTTGATAAAAACTAGTATAGCGAACTCGTACCGGATAACCGTTGTTGTAGTTGTTAGCTTATCAAAGGTGTACGAAAAGAAAAGTTGCGGTTTAATTTTTTTTCCGAACAAAAATGCAGCTTTTTTGGCATGATTAAGAGAAAGTGACGAAAAAGGGGCACGGAAAAAGCAAGAAGAGAACAAAGTTTGAAATGTCTGCGTATGCTAGCCTACATAAGCCATTATTGTTAGCACAGCTTTCATGTTCATCGACATGGGAACTCAAAATGCAGTGAAAGAATCGTAGGTCAAACGCCCATCTCCGGCTGAAATGAGTAGGCCTAAGAAAGAATAAGCGACGGAGACTGGCGTTATTCAATGCAAATAAACTCAGTCAAAACTGAACGCCAAAAATGTTTTAATCAAATCGAAAGTGAATTGCTGGACATACGTACTGAGTTTTCCCCAGCCGGCCGCCAGACAGACGCTGCCGACCGGTAGCGAGTGAGCAGCGTTGGGTAGACACACGGCGTTGATGGAACCGCTCTGATCAAGACGAGCCGGTTCCACCAGTTTGAGTAGCGCCACATCATTCTCATTAGTGTTACGATCTGTCCGCCAACAACAGCAGCAACAACAATAGGAATCTGCTAAATTTTAATGTCATTTTAATGTGTTATCGTATTTCAGTTATGATTATTTACTTCAATTAGTTTGGTAGTTTAGTTAGATTTGCTTAATTTGTTATCTTTACGATGTCATTTATCTGTGGGCCACTGTTAATGCCCTTATGTACCTTGTGTCTCCGGTTGTGCTGTCACATGTTGTACTGTGATGTGTGTCTTGCTTTAATATGAACAAATAAATGGAGATTGAGATGGAGGATGATGATGATGACGTTTCATGTCAGAACGTAGCCCTTCTGCGAGTGTAACGACGCACAATCGCTAGTGACAGTTCTGTCGCTATTTTTGCACGGTGCGCCGGTAAAAGAATTTTCAAAATACGTCAAGAATTTACAAAGTTATAAATATGAAATTTGTATAGAGATACTGTGCATATTTCATTGTCCATCTAAGTATCTTTCACCTTATCGTGACTCCGATCTGACTTTTTGCGTTTATACTGTTTCTCCTGTTATAATTTTCTATCTTTCTGAAAAACGGACTCTGGCCGTGATCGACGACATGCTTTATGTGAGACGTGCGTGTGATAAGCAGACACAAGATGCGTTTCAATCGACGTCACGTTTGACTCGATGTAGTGAGATTCTGAGCGGTTATGACACCGTAGACACTGTGCTAAAATAGGTAAACGAAGCAGATCATCAAATAACAAATATCGATAGAAAAATAATCGTAATAGAACAATTTAGTACAACTGTGAAGTGAACCAATCGCTACGAACATTGACAAAACAAGCACCAACGTCGAACACCCAGACCGTAAGTACAAACCGCGGTGTATTATGTTTTATTAAGCCATTGTACACTTTTTGCGTTCATGCTGTTTCTCATGTTTATCTTTCAAACGACGATTAAAAAATTGACACATAGGCTGCAGAGAACATCATAATTACGTAAGCCTAGTTCTTATAATTACGTGTTTAGACCTAGGCCCTACGCCATGTTACGCCCGCGGCAGGAACACGGACACTCGTCAACAATCTCCACAGGCTTGAAAACTAATGTTGTTTATTTTAGAAAATTGTTAGACATTCAATCCGCACATTAAAAACATTTCTAGAGAGAGAATAATTAGTTTAAAATGCGGCTACAGTTAGACAGACCGTAGTCGGGATGGCGGTAGATGGCGTGCACAGTGACGTCGACGTGACCACCGGCTGCGTCATAAAGCCAGTTTCTGGAGCCCAGGCGCACGTTGTAGCGACACGGCGTTTCACTGCAAACACACTCGGCACGATTGCGAGCGAAATTTACCACGTATGGTTTCTGCTGCATATTACTGTATAGAAAGAAATAATTATTGAATAACTATAGGCCTAGCATTTTCACACGTCACTTACTAGAGCTGTTTTGGGTTCAACAAACTGTAACAGCAAACGTATGAAATGACTTCCGTTAAGTTCAAACTACGCACTAATTGTATCGTGTCTTATCGTATCTTGACAGTAGACACAGACGTCTGCCTCTAAGTTCGCATCATTATATGACATTTTAACATTCATAACTTAATCTATTACATTACAATATTTCTGCTTAGCTGTCCCCACATTTCCTTTTCTTCTGGGAATTACGGACCCGCTATATAACACAATGGATGACTTTAAATTTCGCTTAGACCTAAGCTTTAAACTATAGTTTTAGACTAAAACTCGGTTTAGAACCTGTCTAATGCAAAATTTAAAGTAACGATTAAATCCGGTTTTAAGTAGGGTTTTAAACCGGACGCTTCCGCTGAAACCAAAGTTAAAACCGAACACAATCAATCAATCAATCACTCAATCTTTATTTGTATCAGGTAAAAAAAACTCCATATCATGTAAGCCTAAAAATAGTAAAAAGTAAAAAAAATATTTATATGCATGCAGACGCTAAGAGCAACCACAAACACAGTCAGATATTACCAAACTTCGGTTTAAAACCAAACTTAATCTGAACAATCCAGTTTCAAACCTGATCTCCGTAATGCATCGAGATAAACGTTTTTTACTTAAAGACTAGTCTTTAGGTTTGGTTTAAAACCAAAACCACTTTAACTTTCGATTTAGCGAAAACAAGATGGCCTAATGTACAGCGCGAATCATATTTATCTGACGAAGATGAGTTTCTTTCAACACGTTTGAGTGCTAGACAGATTCACCAGCTAGCCTTAGAATACATCCGGTGGCGTCGTCAGGTTGATGGTGCAAACGTAAGATATTACATCAGTACTGAGAATGTGAAGCTCTTCCTGCGTTACTTGGTCCGAGGAGGATACTATCACCAAGTCGGTTGAGCTGAGGGACTTGCAGAGAGTTCGGCGATGGTCAATCTGCACAAGGCTGCTGTTTTTTCCAACATACTGCTGGAAGGTATAAGATGTAGGTTTTCGGTTTTAAACTTAAGTTTAAAACCGAGTTTAAAACTGAAGTTAATCTGCGCATTAGTTCAAAACCATACTTTAGAGTCCAGATTAAGGTTTGGTTTAAACTATAGTTTAAAACTTAGGTCCAAGCGAAATTTAAAGTCACCCAATGTGTCACTAAACCCCAGAAGTGTTCCTCTCAAGTGGCGTCGAACGGTTTAAGCTGACGTGACAGACATACGATAGAGTCCAGAGAGACAAATATGCTACGTTGCAGAAAAATGTTTATTAATTTTATTTATTGTGATTTCCCCTAAAGGCGAGTACAAAGTGCACGAAATGAAATAAACTGCAATGAAATTATATAGTTGCTTCAGTTCAGTTCACTCCGTTCGCTGCGTACGCGCCTCAAAATGTAAAGATGCTGCGAACAGAACCGACATGTCAGAGAAGCAGTGCGCGGCCGTGAGAACCCAGCGGTCAGCGATTAGTGAGCCACCACATCGTGGACCTGCTACCTTACTGCCTACTGCCGCCAGCCACGGCCAAGTGCCCTCCACGACCTGTTGCCCACCGACGACGCGATCCGTCTTGTCTCGCTTCTCACCGTCACTTCTCTACAACAAGTATACGTTTCACCGCGGTCTATAGGATGTATTATGCTACGCCGACTGAGCGAGGCCTATTTCATAACGTACTATCTTTCTCCTGTCTTTCACCAGGAGTGTTATAAGTGCCGATAATGTCTCTCAAATCAAGCCTGACGTCCCAGGCAAAACACGCCGTCGATCACAGCCATGAGCTAAGTATGTTTCAACACGGTTTACTGCGTATTATGTTTCGTTATACCCGCATAATAAACCGAAGACCGTGTTGAAAGTTCATCTGAGTCACAGTATTAATAACAATTCCGCACTCTATTACCACAGTACCTTGTAAACTTTGAATGGATTTCAACTGTACAAATTTATAAGTCTATCCGTTGGGCCACGTCTGGCATAATTATTGTAAAAGTAAAAGTCCCCTTTTTATCGGACACGGTGTATTTCGACGGCTGAATGTAGACCCCTAGTAAAAAGATAAGGTAAAGGTCGTCAATTTGTACAGCGCATCGTCGCGAACACGCCTCTAATGCGCTTTCGTCACTAACCATGCAGAGCCGCCTGCCGCACGGCCACCGTGTGCAGCCTGTAGACACAGGTTGGTGCAGCAGCCGGCTAGGCAACCCCAGTCAGCTGTACCAAGGTCCCCACCTTCCGTAACCCATGTAATGGGTTACTACTCATTTAACCGACCCCGGAGGGATGGCAGGCTGAGTTGGCCTTGTTGGTTGACTGATAGCGGACGCTTAACCCACAAAGTGGTCAAACGGCCATACATCAGTCTAGCGCAGGCTAGGAAAAGTTCGCCGGCCAGGACCGACGTTCTAACCACTATGCTACGCCACCAACTAGTAATCCGATAGCTATACGTACAGAATCGTGTGAGTTTCGTCGCTCGACGATGTCGTAGAACTTGTCCAGATGAATCTCAAGTTGTCGATCACGTCGTTGACTGTTCGTTAGCTTATTGAAGCCACACGATGGCACGTTGCGCAGCTCGAAATCACGACCTATAATAAACACAGCAATCAGTATGCATTGTGATCGGTAAAAGAACAAGAGCTTAGTAAGCCCAGACTTAGTACATGACCGCCCCAAGCAATCGACCACGTTTACGTACTTATTTACACGTTTAGGCCTACTAACCGGTTATACTTGTTTGTTTACTCGATCACACACTAGGCCTACCTGTTTAACTCGCTAGCATGCGTGGGCGGTAAAAATTTATCAAAACAGCAGGAGCTGACATGTGCAGTGGAGAATTAAAACTACGATATACACTGTGTTCGAAAAAAGTTACCCCTTAGACGTCGTATAATAAAAATGTCAAATCTAAACAAATGCGAATAAATTTTCGCGCAATTAATCCCCAATAAATTGCTAAAACGATCACTTAATTTTGTAAAAAATATTATCTTTTGGCGGAGTTATTAATTGTTGAATATCGATAACAAAATATGTCCGTTACCAGTATGGCCATACATTCTGCAGTCGATAGATCGGAAGTGACGTTTGTTGACGCAACTAAAATAACGTAAACAGTTATAGCAAAATGATATTTTCTGCAGACAATCGTGCTTTAGTTAAGCTGTTGAGACAAGAAAAATGGTATGATGTATGATGTTAAAAAGCTTTTTCGCGGAATTTCTTAGCAAGCCGTGGACTATGTCAGGATTAAACAAACGGTTGTTTAATGCTGGACATTTTACGTTTTGGGATGACCTCACAAAAGTCGCTGTAACTATTGTTTGTGTTGACAGATTTAACTGAAATTTGGTGCTTTAAAAGGCAATGGATGACGCATTGTTGACGTAAAATTTTTGCCAGAATCAGCTGCTATTTGTTGGAGTTACGCAAATATACAGAGAATTTTTGTGGTTTTCTTGTGTAACGCCATATTGGTAACGGAGATATTTTGTTATCAATATTTAACAATTAATAACTCTGCTAAGAAATCATATCTTTCAACGAAATTTGGCATTCGCTTTAGCAATATACTGGAATTGAGCGTGCGTTCTGATATGACATTTTTATTGTACAATGTCTAGGGGGTTACTTTTTTCCGAACACAGTGTAGATTCATATACTTTGTGGTCCATATAGTGCATAGTGTTTTCGCATATTTCGCAGAGTTTTTGGAGCTGAAAGTGACAAACATAGGCCCTATAGACAGAGCATAAACCTTAACTTTATAGCGACAGGTTGGCACAAGCTTAGATGTCATAGCAAGAAGATACGTGGCTGTTACGCCGCGAGCAGTGGAAACTAGCTTAATAGTTGACAAAATAATGAGGCCGTCGAGCACAAATAATTATTGTATTTCGTTTAGTCCGACATTCTGCCGCTAGACTGAACAATTTCAGTCGAGGGTTTATCGAAGCTGAAGACGATAATGACTGTACGGTAGATGTCTGCTATATAGTGTTGCACGGTATACCGGCTTTAACGGTCGGCTTATTATTATTGCGGTTGTAGTTTATGAAGCACTGGCAAATACAGCGGTATCTTACCAGCGATTACAATAAATAACGCTTTTTAAGCGCGATTCAAATAGCTATTCTAATTTTATTATACATGTAGGTTTCAATGATAAGAACAACAGTCGGTGCCACAAAATGTGTAATACAATGTTATCGGCGATTTTTACGAGTTTTATTGACAGTACGCTATAGAGTAGTCCGCGACTGAATACAGCATTTTGAGCAACAACAGTTAAATTACTGATCCATGTGTATTCTTAGCGCACACTTGTTACTGCCCGCGAAAGCGACGACAGTATTTTGAGCATCGTCGCTAAATTTTTACTTTTCGCGCGCTACGTTTCTAACGTAGCGAAGAGGAGTATATGAAATCAGTGTAATATTGAGGACCAACCGACCGACGACCGACCAACGACCGACCTCTGTTCCTGGAAAAGCCTTTCTAAACGAACTTTAAACGGCCATATCTCCATAACGGTGATAGATAGACTCATGGTCACTATGGACCACCGATAGGAAGTCGACCGCCGGGAGTCGAATGGTCACGTGGCCGATGACGTCACGTGATCCCAAAGGTTCAAGATCGTGACCCCATTTTCTTTGAGGCGCCATATTTTTATAATAGTGCCAGATAGACGGGGAGACAATTTCCAATAACGACTTCGACACAAGTCGCTATTAGTTTAATATTAGACCGGTCTCAAATTGATGCCGGGTCTCTAATACAAGTTGAAATAAACGAAAAAGCACTTATAAGAATACAGAAGAATATAATGCGCGCGACGAGTACATTAGATTGGTCACAATCTAATAATATTTCTTCTTCGTCTCTGTTAACACGATAATTCATAAACCGTTGCACATAACGTAATGAAATTTTGCGCAAACGTGTACCTTGAATATGTACCTAGAAGACTGTTGAATATCGAGGTCATAAGTCAAGGTCACGTGGGTTTTTTGTGTTTTAGTGTGCGTGATACTGCGGCTACCCGCGGGCAGTGCTCAGCTTTGAAGAAGACTTGAAGTGTTGTTGTATACTGATTCACTTAAGTGAAGCAAAAACATATGATAGTATTTTTTGCGACGGTATAACATCGGCAGTATTATGTTTCACACCACACAGGCTGACACAAAACAACGTTGGCGACTTCGCTAGCAGCCAACCATGAACGAATCGTAGGCCTATGCTCATTAGCACCTGCAGCTGGCCAACTATTGTCTTCTTCTTCTATATACAACCTTAACTTCGATGATTTTTGTGTACGTTAAAAAAATTTATGCGACTTTCTATTAGTGATTAACAACAACCTTGGCCACATCTCTCACCGTTTGTGACATACGGCCACTTATCGGTTAAAAACGAACATTTCTATCCTTTTGTTTAACCCCAAATTACGACGTAAAAGTTGTTTTTCTTGAACTAGATCGCTGAAATTTTGCCAGCGAAGAACTGTGATATTGGGCTAATTAACCGTGTAATAAAATTCCAGGTAACTCAACTTATGTGATTGCAATACATGAACGTTACACCGGACAGACGGACAAAGAGACAGAGGGACGGACACTGCTTTGGCAATACCCCTCAGGCATGCATGCACGGGGCGGTAAAAAGCATGCGTGTGGTTTTTATAGGAAACTAATCGCACAGTCACGAAGCATTAGGCTACCAGCCATATGGAATCACACAGTGTTACTTGCCACCAGACACAGATAAACACGCGTCAGCCAAACATGGACCGTCATCAAGACTTCAAGTAAGCGTCTTGATGCATTCGATACCTGGTGCCTACGGAAAATCTTACAGGTACCATATACCAGGCATACTACAAACAAGACAGTTTGAGACGTTACTTCCTGCTCACCAGTCTTTGAAGTGGTCAGGTCTCGCCGCCTAAGGTACTTCGGTTACTTAGTTCGTGCGGCCCCTACGGAAGATCATCACCGAGTCACAGCCACTGTACTTTGACCCCCATTTGACTGGAAAAGACCGGCCGGACGTCCAAGAACAACCTGACTCAGAACAGTCGATGAAGAAGTCCAGTCCCATAACTTTAAAGTTTACACTGCCTGGAAGATGGCCAAGGATAGGGACTTTTGGCACTAAGTCATCAGTATGGCCAAGCTGTGACAGGAGTTCGCCAAAAAAGAGAAGAATAAACAGGCCGGCACTATAGGTTTACCTACGCCGGAAAGATAAAAAACTTGGTTGACCATGTTGATTGGTTATGGTTTACCTGTCCGTAGAGAATCTAGTAGTAACAACTTGATAGCGACCCAACTGAGAGGTGAACCTACGACGACTTGATCATAAGTCTAGCATTTTAACCGTTTTACGCCACCAAGCTACTGAGCAACTACGCTGTTTTTTACGACAACTGTAGTCTTACGAATATAACAAATATAGTGAACACACGCCGCCGATTCCAGTATTTTTATTATTTTTGGCGAAAAAATAAACTGTCAATTTTTTTAGCTTGGTAGTGTATCTGACGATGCATTCTATGCAGTGTTATGAAGTAAAACTTTTCCCGCTAATTTCGGCATGAGTGAGAGAACCTTGTACGGCGGCGATCTGTCGGTAGCCGATATCACGCGTGTTGATTGAGCGACATTTCGAAGTAGCGTTGAACGGCCACGTGCCTCGGAGACGCGCCAAGCTCTCGGCTATCAGTGGGTCATCGATGTGTCGAGTCAACAGCCGTCCCACCTCACGTCCGCTCCAGTCGACCTCGCCCGGGTCTTCCTCGAAACACTGGACGTCCACTGACGTCACTGCTAACACACACACATTTAAAGAATCGTAGATTGGAAATTTGTGATTACCAGATTAGAATTCGTAAAAATTAACATAATTTGTAAAATTTGTTACAGTTCGCTTTTGCAATTTCATAGTAACCAAAACTTCAAACCTCGTAAAAATTGTAAATTTATTTTTTTAATTCGAAAAATTTGAGTTCTCAATTTATGAACGCCACTATACGGAATGTATTTATGGTGCACTGATAGTAAGCTTGCTATCGCAAGTGTATGTATAGGCTATTCACCGTTAAACAATCGGAAACTACCAAAATCACTAATTACAGACAAAAATGTGCCGAAATCACCAAACCAAAATCACAAACGCTGTGTGACAAAATCGCCAAATAAGAGGCAACAAAAATCACGAAATGTGGCAGATATGAATTAAGCACTACGTTTGAAACTGCAGAGGTAACAGTCCAGTTCGGTGTTATCAGTTGTAATGCTTCGCGCGTCATAGCTATCGCTGAGTAGTCTGTCCGTCTATCTGTCTGTCTGTCTGTCACACTCTGCATGCAGCCTTGTTAAAACGGTGCAAGTTATTCAAAATCTCTACTGTAAGCTGGTACAAAAGTACCTTTTAAAAGTCCATATTTTATCGCTGTTGGCTCGTTTAAAGTAAAACGGTTACAAATAGGCACGGACATGCTGCACTGACGACAAGCTTTTGGTGGTATCAACATAGATCACTTTAAACGACCTTAAACCATTAAAATAAAAAAAATAGCCGCATTTTTCGAGGTCTTGGGCAGTGAAACACTTTTTAAAAGTAAACTGCGCAGAAATGGCTGGAAATAGACCGAGACCAAGATAAAAAAAAGAAGAAGATTTTCGCATAGGCACTAGGCAACGACGCTGAACTAGGCCTGTTGCGTGGGAGCTCATCCCCTTGACGGCACTTTGAGCCGGCGAGGGCGGGGCCCAATTAAGCTAGCATACAGCTCAGGTCGGCCGGATGGCCGGCTCAAGTTAACAGCCAGCGCCTTTAACCGACTGAGTCAGTATACCTGCAGTCCTGGCCACAGGGCCCACTGTTGCGCAGAACTCGCCGTTTCTTCCCTAGCGATGGCCTTGACCACCGCCAGTACTCATTTTACCATCCCACGGAGGGTAGAAGGCTGAGTCGACCTAGTTGGCTGGCTCCGTACTGTAGACAGTCACCCATCTAAGTACTAACCGGGCCCGGTTCCATTCCTCCTGGGTGGATACATTGAACACCGACCTGTATGACTAGAGTTGAAGCAGCATTCACCTACATCGGGTAGCAGGTGATCGCATATGGCAGGTGATGCTCCACAGCTCTAAGATAAGTTTTGACTTAGACTGTCTATCAACTAATTTGTTGAGCTAAAGTTCGAGTAATTTGGCTTGTCTCGATAGGCTAGCGGCGAGGCATGATCACCCGTGTTGGGTGGCAAATAAAAATGTGTAATCCCATATAGCAGGTGATGCTCTGTAGCTCCAAGACGGCTTTTCCCATCAACAGCTATACCATTTAATCATTTCGACTGTAATAATTACCAGTCAAAGCACGAAACTGACCATGTCTTGTGAAAGAATTTCTCCACACTCCAGTTGCGTGGGAAGCACGGTCATAGACCCACCGCGTGCAGGTCTGGACAGAAAAGCATCCTCCTCGTGAGTGTTGTCAACTTTATTCTCAGCACTCGTGATCAGCCGGTGAAGCTTGGACCGCGACAAAGCACGAATGCCAAATGCCATCTGCAAACAAATCCATCACACAACATGGATGTAAGTAAGTAAGTAAGAAAGTAAAGTGTAAATTTATATAGCGCATACTCAAAAAAATCTCTAATCTCGGATGGACAAACTTTTTAGGCCAAACGGCCTAATTTCCAACATAACAGTGCACTGAGCAAACCCAAAACTCAGACTGCACATATATTCAGTGGAAAAAAAAGCAAAACAATAAATAATACGCTGCACTTCTGTTTTTTCCCTCACCTACCTAGGTTTAGTCTTTAATGGGTGTGCATACTGTCAACACCTTTGTGAATATTTGGTTCAACTTTTGTAGTTACTACCGATAGTCTCAAAATGTAACAGAGATTTTTGTTGTTAAATTCGATGTTTGCTAATTCTTACTCATGTTCACACAACTATGTGCTGCCAAATTCTGACACTACACTACCTTCTAGAACAAACGTTTTCAAAAATTGTGCAAACTTATGCTAATTTTTAAACATTTATATTTCACAAGATGATGCAGCAATGCAAGTACAGTCTGCTGGTATATTTAGCAACCACTTTATTACAAATTTTCCAGAAAATGTGCTGCTAAAAAAATTGCAAAAATCGGTCAATATTTGGCGAAGATATGTACACGGACAAACGTCTTGTAGCTTACTTTTTTGATGCACCCTGTACAAGTGCATTAACATAGGAGACATGATACAAGATACATACAAGATTGGACAAAATTCAGAATCATCGTTACCAGTACCTTAAATAGCTTTCCAACAGAGACAGGAATATCAACACAAAACTTCTGCATAGCCAACGCAGCATCCGAAGCTGAACTAAATTTCTTCACATAGCCTTTGCCGCCATCTGTCCACAGAAATTCAACAAAAAGGCTAAACAAACTCAACAATCTGCAAAAAAACCTTCTGCGGAAAAATCTAGCCTAAAATAGAAAAGGTCTTCCTGAACCATAAGACCCATAGGGCGGCGATGATCTCCATTTCATTAGTCCTCGCTCAGCCGGACACCAGTTGATGCTGATAAACCATGAATATAGAGCAACTGCATTGCACGGCGGTGTGGCTGTTATGTCCCAGCTTCTGATGGCACTCGTTGTGAATGAAGAAGAATGACAGAAGAATGGCCATGCTGAGTTTACCCGAGTGGCTGGTTACTCAATGGCACCTTAAGTAACTCAAGAAAAGTAAGCCAGTTAAAAAAAGTGATAACAGCAGCAAGGTAAGTCCCACTCAGTTGGCATCACCAGTGATGACATCTTTGTATTTCCATTACACGGTCTCCAGCTATGTTAATTATGACTACGCTGCTTTTTATATTAATTATTTTATAGGCGATGAACTTTCTTTTAGTATATGGTCATTAGCTAACAAACTTATTACTATACTCAATTCGTTTGTCTGTTTTTATTGTTTTTAGCCATAAATCCACTTATTTGTTCTGTCTGTAACGATAGTTTTCAAAGTAAATTTCGTTAAAATTGTTTTTAGCTTTTGGACAAACTATGAGCTGTTTCCATTTGCATGTTTTTTTTAGATTTAGATTTATTATGTATCTTGTGGTTGCGTTGTTAAAAGTTGCGCTTGTCAACTTTACATTAAACGAATATATGATATGATATACTATGATCAGAAAAAAACCAGCCACCCACTGTCTCAAACTAGCTTCCCATTCCATCACCTGAGCTGAGTGCATCAGGGTTAGAAGCCCCTCAATTGTCACCTGCCACCCGACAGGTAAACGCTCCCTACAGTAACCCAGTCAGACAGACTTGATTTACCTACCTGGAAGGATGAAAGGCTGAGTTAAACTTGGTGTTAGTTATATGCCACTCCCTATATACAGACAGCCAGCTGACCAGGAGTTGAACTCACAACCTTGCAATTGCAAGTCAGATGTCCTAACCGTTACACTACCACAACAGGTAAAAAGTAGCATTAAACAAAGTGAACACCAGATGTACTTGCCAAGCAGTGAATGTCTGTGATAACATATCAAGATGGCGAGTGCCATCCGGTACAAAACTTTTGGACCCTCGAACAAGTAGCAGTCAATAATGCGCAACTGCAACACACAAAATACACACAGTCAGTCACTCGTTAGTCCAACAGAACTATACTCTGACGGAAAAAAATCAAACTGTTGCAACATTTTCAATTAAGTCCAACAATCCTCATTCAATATCAACAAATTCAAGAAATTTGGTACAAAAAAGCGGCGTACAATCGGAGCTTAACAGCACTTATTATTTTGTTGGAATCATCATAAATCGAGCACCAGATAAAGTTTTCCTGTGGCACCCATAGCGGAGGTGCCTGCTCGGTAATATTCCAACGAAACAGAAATGTCTGTCACAAAACTTTACTCGGACACAGGCCCAGTCAAATCTTCTGCATTCGTCACGTTAATTTGCAACCGCTGACATTTGTCACGAATGAAAAAGACATCTCACGGCCCATGTCTGAGAAAAAAGCTAGCATTTTGAAAATTCATTTTCCCCATCGTGGTCAGCCACCTTGACGTGGTGGTGAGGCTTTGCTCCAATGACCCGAAAGATTTCTACAATCTGGAGGATAGGAGCGTACTAAGAGCTGACCAAATACGTGACAGCATTTGCTACATGTTACCAGTGCTTTTGTGCTGGTTTCGGCTTCACAGCCGACTATGGCTTTACAGCCGTCTATTTACGGCTTCACAGCCGTCTACGGCTTTATAGCCGTTACCTGTAACCTTGTAGTTGCATTTGGGGATGCGCATTGGGCCGAGCTGATACGGCCTCAACGCTGGGCAGGTGTAAGTGCCCGCCCACCCCGAAGGCAAGGCAAGGAAGATTCATTTTGTAACTTCTGACCATGATGTTACCGGTTTTTATGGTAGTATAAAATTGCAAAAGCAAAAGCTTTAAAAAGCACAACTGTAAAAAATCAAAGTAAGTAAGTAAGTAATTAAAATGTAAATCTATATAGCGCATATTGTTAAATTAACCTCTAATGCACTTGTCACACTAGTACTGACTGAACAGGATTGTTTTAAAGAACTGTTTGAAACTGTCAATGTCACACGCTGGATCTCTGAGTTCATCTGGCAGCGAGTTCCAG
>Ga0209367_1004356_pt1 | contig 19500 bp, 13 predicted proteins | sample WorMetLIZISLAND2_FD_187412 | JGI IMG/M metagenome (GOLD analysis project Ga0209367, IMG submission 187412) | Marine gutless worms symbiont microbial communities from Max Planck institute for Marine Microbiology, Germany - Olavius geniculatus... ...
AATGGTTAAAACCAAAAAAACATCGTCTACAAATCGTATCATTTTCCAGCCTTTTTTCTTTGTTTGTGCAAGCAAATTAATTTATAACTTAGTTATTTTGCGATATGAAGTTTCTATATATTAAACAAAATAAAACGGAGACGGAGGCATATTCTAGCAAAAACGTGTGGCATAGATTCACAGGCTGATCTGTGATTGGCTGGGAACGCTGGTGCGCGTCATGAGGCCACGTGACTCGTCCTCAGACCGGCAGCAGTATGGTGGCGCCGCCAAGGCCGTTGTGACGTCATCAAGTCTGCGCCAGTTGAGGACAGTGACGACCATGCTCAACGAACAGTGTCCACACCAGGGGCGTCATTTTAAGGGGGGGGGATCTACGGACCAAGTTATAGAGAATGATGTTGCAATTTTGCATCTGTTCTTCGTTGTACACAAAACTAAAAAACTTTAAAATGGTTAAAACCAAAAAAACATCGTCTACAAATCGTATCATTTTCCAGCCTTTTTTCTTTGTTTGTGCAAGCAAATTAATTTATAACTTAGTTATTTTCATGAAGTGTAATAGTAACAAGAAGACATTCAGAAATTTCTTGTACATTGTTCTTGTCACATGTTTAATACGTTGTACATCGCCAATTAAAACAATACTGAGCTTATCTTCGTTCTTCATTGAGTGAACAGTAGATATTTTTAGCTTAGTCATCTAATAGACATCTGACATATACTCCAAAAATCATTCCAAAGTTTCCATTTATGCAATAAACTAACACTAAGAATAATGACAAGTAAATGGCAAGTAATAAAGCAACGCTTAAAATTAATATACTTTAATCGTTTACTAATTGTCAATCAAAGTGGAAGATAAATAGTTCAAATGTCAGTCAACGAAGCTCAACAGTATGTTTTTTTTTCAAATAATTTTACACCAGTAACGTGAAACACCTTAGAAGCATTCTTGCAGCAGCAGACGTCACAGAAGGAAATTTAAATTTCGCAATAAAATTCTGCAAATTTCTGGCATAGAAAATATAGGTGCTAAAAATGTCAATTTTGCGACAGATTGCCCCAAATACATGATTTCCAGCCCAAATTTTGCGTTCTGAAATAAAAATTTTTTCACAATAAAGCAATTTTTTGAAATACTAAAATTCAGGGATGGGTCAACTTCCCCTGCCAACTACCTTTCTACAACGCCACCGACTCTCACAGCTGTGCAGAAAAAAAAACAAAATTCAGGAATGGACAGTGTCCCTGTAACCTGAGGCCTAAACGTATTCTGTGAGAAATGTAAAAAAAGACCATCTGCACTGTTTTAAGCATGTTTAAATACAGGGTGGGCTAAAAAAACCGGACCTGTTTGAGCGTTGATCACTCAGCGATGGTTATGCGTAGAAAGGCATGTGATATGTCAAAAGTTTTACAATGTTGCAGGCAAAAAGGGCCGAACTTGCATAGCAAATCATTTAAATATTCTTTGCCTGATTTGCATAAATCTTCATTACCCCTGAAATTAGGCATTTGCCTGCACTCTCATGTGCCCGAGTTCATTGAACTCAAAAACTCACTGCCAAAAAGTCTAGATTTGAATTCTGTGAATTATTCAGTGTGGTGGCATTGCAACAGATAGCATGGTTACAAAATTTCAGTAACTGACCGGCTAAAACGTGTGCTAATCGAATGCTGGGCTCAGCTGATTCTGAACACACTGACTCCAGCGATCGATCAGCTGCCTAAAAGGACTGATGACGGTTATGAATGCAAAAGCTGGGCAACTGCCTATGTCAAATTTTATCTAAATTCCACGTATGTGTTAATGATTGTTAATATTTCGCTGTATGCTAAATGAAAATCAACTTAAATTCATGTGTTACTGCCAATTAAGCATGATTTTAGAGGCGGGGCAGATTTGTGTAAATCAGGCAAAGAATATTTAAATACTGAGACATGCAAGTCGTACACTTCTTCTGTACACAATTTTGAAACTTTTGGCATATTACGCGCCTTTCCGTCAATAAACATCGCTAAGTTACAAAAGCTCAAATATCCATGTTAAATCCATGTGTTACAGTCAGATTTGGCAGAATTTCGGGGGTGATGAATATTTATGCAAATTGGGCGAAGAATATTTAAGTGCTTCACTATGCAAATTTGTCGTTCATTCCTTACAGTATTCTGAAACTTTTGACATATCGTACGTCTTTCTACCACTAACCACCGCTGAGTTATCAACGCTCAAACAGGTCAGGTTTTTTTGGCCCACCCTGTACAACAAAAACGACATTTAGTTTTCGCTTAAGTAAGAAACACAAACGTGAAAATATACAAAAGTGTTGAGAATTTTTTTGCACCGGGGACCCCACATCTGGCCCTCCGTGCATACAGCCAAACGACACAGTCTGTTTAAATATTCAGTGTGGGAAATTCCCAGCAAATTGCTCGGCCGAACGACATTGCATTGACCATCTCGCTTATTCCAAGCAGTAGTAACTTCCGGACACCATTTGTTTAGCTATTCAATTTGGTGAATTCCCCACTGTCATTATCCATTTAGCTATTCGGTGTGGGTAATTCCTAGCTGTTCGCTTGTGTTGGCACAGAGTTTCTTAGCAGCAACAAAGTCTCCAGTTTCAGACTCAACAGCACCAGCTGTATCGGCCTTTCGCTTCCTGCTAGGTCCAATGATGCTTTCAGTGGTCACCATGGCAACGTCATCATCATCTTCTATCATCAGTAAGTCATCATCGTCCTCTGCCAAACACAAGTCAACATTATACAAATAATGACTGGCGTCGAGGTCATCATGGAAAATTTCATCCCCAAAGTTCATAAAATGCTGCCTCAAGATCGAAGATCGAGGGCAACATTTTACAAACTGAGTGGAAAATTTTCCAGAATAGCCAAACAATTCTACGAGTCAATAAAATAAAAATTACGAAAAAGCTGTGACGACTTCAATGTCGCCTGGTCAACAGTTCACATTCTGCCAACTCAGGGACGTGTGTCATCAGATGAGCCTGCAGCACTGCTGCAGGTCCGAGGCTGCAGAACAACCTTCCAGCTCATCTGAGACAAACTGAAATTAACTTTGAATAGTTTAAACAACTGCTAAAGACATTTTTGTTTGGGTGTTGAGAGCATGATGCACTGTGGCAAACTGTTGAAGCTGCATCTGTGAAGCTATCTTATTTACTTACTTACAGTTGTAAAACGCCATACAGCTACAGTTTCAAAAGCGCTTGTGACAGGTGGCATGGCACATCATGTAGCCGTGCTTAAAAAGACAAGTTTTAAGTTAACTAGAGAGAAACAGATTCAGCTAATAAGCAGGGGTGGAGAGTTCCAGACAGATGACATAATGCAATGATAGGTACGTTTTGTGCTATTTGTAAAAAAATGAGCCCATGGCATAAGGGCAGCCCTGCTCTCCATTTCTATAGCCCTCAGCCAGACACCAGCTTACACTGCAAGACCATGAATACGAGTGGGATTTGCACTGTGCCGTGTGTCTGCTTATGCTCTAGCCTTCACTGGTACTCAACTATTCGTTGTACCTGCCTACACAGGGATGGCCAATCAGTTGCCAATTTTGAAAATTCTTGAATCTCGACACTCCTCCAAATCAAACAGTAGCCAATGCACTTGCCGCAAATTGCAGTGCATTTCATTTTTGAGCCGCCCTTTATAATAGCCGCAGGTCAACTCAGTCTGGCCACCCCTCAGTGAGTCGGCACAACAAGTAAGAGCGAAAGCTGCAGCTGGGATATAGACAGGCACACCGCGTGATGCACTAGCTCCGTACCCGTGGTCTTGCAGTGTAAAGACTGGTGTCTGGAAAGGGGGCTAAGGAAACGGAGATCAACGCCACCCTATGGGTCTTATGACTTGGGAAGGACTTTACATTTATCTTTACAAGACCATAAAACAGTGGCAGACCGCCATTGGTGCTGCCATTGGCAGTAGGTGCTGCATCACTAGTGCTAGGTTGTAAAGCTTCAGACACATCACCAACCAACTCAAAATCCTCATCATCCTCCAGCTTATCACTGCAACAACAACAACTACAACAACTACTAGGACACTACTACTAGTACTACTACGACACCATTTTCAAACTTCTTCCTGCAATGACAAAAACTTCTACTACAACAACAACTACTATTATCACTACTCCTATAGCTCACTGTCTTACAACTTATGACTACAATAACAAGAAATAATAACCAAGCATGAACACACTTGGAAACTGTGGTTGCAATGCAGTCCAAATATTAACAACATAATTAGAGAAAAAGTTAGCAACACGAGTTAGCATATTTACGGCTCATTACGCTTTTGATGTGCAGTATAAAATAGTCATACTTACTTTGCTTGCTTACTTAGTGGCTTTGACCTTGAAGATCACTGGCCTTTAAAACGCCAGCCTCAAATGCATCCCTGTAATGCCATGGCTACACGCACCGATTTCCTTGTCCAAGGGGTTGTTCGACGTCGCCGAGCCTTCCGTCGTTTAAAAACCTCATCCACAAAAATCAGACAAAACAAGCAAGGAGTAAATCATTCTTTCCGATTTCCTCGGACGAGGTTTTTTTGCCTATCAGCCAAGAGGCCCATCAGGGCCTCGGACGAGAAAATCTGTGCGTGTAGCCACGGCTTAAATAAGCAGTAGATCGTACACGTGGCAGATGTTGACAATGATGTTAAACTCTTGAAGGAAATCATCACATTTGAGCCGTGTTCCAGACGTAATGCCAAACTCGCTCAACATCCGTGGACCATTCTCTGTACATAACAAAAGCAACTGCATCAGCCATAAGTTCACAACAGAGCTGTCAAATTAACACATTAACTTCATGTTTTAACCTGTGTCAAAAACATTCACGTGCATTAAAAAAATTAACACACATACATAAATTTACTAAATTCTGTGAAGGAAGAGTTCTAGTATTCCATTAATCTGCGGTTATTTGATGAACGAATAATATTCAAATGTCACGGTCCTGTGACACAACACGGTTACAAATTCGTCGGTTGTCATTCCAGTTGCTCTCTCGATGTAATCCACTACAATATCAGTAATATACCGCTGTTACAAATAATGCATTAACGCATGCGTTAAAAAACTAACACACGCGTTAATGTTGTTAAAAAATTGACGCCTCGAGAGCACAAGTTCAAGATAATGTTTACGCTATCACAGGGTGGCCACAAAGTAGAAGATATAGAATTCCTCATGTTTTCCGGGCTTTTCCAGAGCCATAAACTTACTTTTCCATAGGTTATCGCAACAAAAAGTAATTGTGACAATGGTAATCCGAATGAACATTGTATGCAAGTGAATTTTAGAGCATCTTTGCAGCCTGGAAACTGCATTTTGTTTGGTACAATTTTTTCCTAAATTTGCACAGAATTCCCTGAGCAATGCTAATGTAAAGTGGACACATCAACGACTGTATCATTAAATGTTACCTTCTGTTTCGCCTTCTTCACTTGATATCAGAATTGTGCCTAAAACAACCAAAACAATCAATGCACTATTTGTTACCAATAGCCTGATGATTGAAAAACAAAGTAAAATCCACTCAAACTATCGGTGAAATAACTGACTCAATACAGCTGGCTACATATATCTGAGCTTAGCACTTGGTTGTTGTTGTTGTAGTCCACAGCACCCCTCTTTCGTCAGTGTTGTCGTCGAGTTTGAGAAAATCAGCCACCGCATCTGGATCGTCCCATAGACCTCGAGTTGTCAGTTGTGTTTGGCATGCAGGGCACTGGAACAAATGTTCAACGGAGTGTGGTCCAGGCAAACATCAGTCACGCCTGCAGTGATGCGGGCCTTGTAAGAGTTGAGGAGCCGGCAGTGGCCCGAACGTAATGGAGCAAGAGTAGTGCAGACAGATCTAGAAAGGTAGCATTCGCATGATGATAATTCAGGCGGAGTAGTTCCAAGGACTCTGTTTCGTACAAAGTCCGACTGTGCATCTACTACTGCTTGGCTGTGAAGAGTGCTCGGTGGTGAACTGATCAGCACGTTAAACTCCTGATTGCCAGATTACTGGTTCAACTCCCAGCTGGTGCACTGCCAGGTAACAACCCTGGGCAAGTTGTTCACACACATGTTCCTCTGTCTGTCACTAAGCAGTATAACTTGGTACCAGCCTAACAATCAGGAAGATTATGACAGTATATTGGAGAGGTGTGGCCTACCACCATATAACTGAGTTGTGTTTGCACTCACTGTCGGCTCAGGGCAGTAAACAGATATAAGCACATAGCCCTAAGGTCATAGAGTTGTGAGAGGACAATGCTGACTATGGGCGTCTTGACTTTAATTTAGTACAGCAAAACTGGACATATGTTGTTCTAAGCCAGGGTCAAAAAATGTTTTTTATAAAGCCCAGCCCGTTAAGATTTTTGGGTTTTTAAAAAAAGCCCAAATTGATGTTTCAAAATTTGTATGGGTTATCAGTTGTTTACTCCTCATACTATAAATATACCGATGTTTGTAAAAAGTTAGGTTTAAATGGTTAAAAAATATGGCCATAATGAAATTTAGTTATCTGTAGAATAAAAAACTAAAACTGAATTAACATTGGGGTGAGTTTTTTTGTGTTTTTACAGCTGGGTTTACCCCCCAAAACCAGTGGGTTTTTCAGGTATCTACCGAAGTGTCTCAACCATGTTTTAAGCTGACGCATGTAAAAAAGCTCGTTATCTTACCTTTGCCATCGTCAATCTCCACGTCAGGTGCAACCATTCCCAGGGCAGCCTTCAACACCTGGCAGCAGACAACACCATAGCTTTGTACAAAATTAAAATGCACACTGAGCCAATAGTGGTAAAATAACCACTTTTAGGGGGGTAGCCATCTTTGACACCCACCTGCGCTGGCCTCCTTGAACCTAGGGGGTCGAGACTTGAACTGCTAAAATCTACGTTGAATGCTGAAAATTTCATATGCAGGTTGTCTTGGTCTATCTCCAACCATTTCGTCGCAATTCAGTGTTGAAATGTGGACTGCAGCCAAAAATTGTGAAAAAATCCACCAAAACCCCCTTTTTAAGGTTCAAGGTCGTTCAAGGTCATCGATGTTTACAAATCCAAAAAGCCTGTCACCAGTGCTTGTTACAATACGCAGCAAGTCTGTACCTGTCTCCAACAGTTTTCACACTATAAGAGCCAATAGCAGCAAAATGTCTTTTTAAGGGGGTAACCCTCTTTGATGCCCTCGTTCGAGGGGCACCCCCTCAGCCAGGGTGATCCTAGCTTGCACTGTTTTGATAGAAATCACGAGTGTGACAGACAGATGGACAGATAGACGGATAGACATTGGCTAAGACACGCAATGCATTCTGCTGTCGTGTGTAAAAAAGAAACACCGAGAGTTTTGTGTTCTCTTCAGTTAGTATCCCCTATCAAAAGTTCAATCAAGCTCAATAAAATGAAATATTCACATTCCACAGAAATGCTTTCAACTAATCGTCAAATACCGAATAGATGAAAAGTGGACAATGTATACATCATCAAATCTGAACATGAAGTTCGTCACATCCCTATCATATAGTTATGAAATAATAACACTCGTTACTTGCAAAAAATTTTAGGAACAGAAAACGCATCAAAGATTCAATTTTTTTAGACACAGTGTAGACGCTACAATACATATGTGTATACCGAAAAATAGCAGACCTTGTCCTCGAGGAGTTTTACATTGATGGAATCAACATTCAGCCGGAGGGCAACTTCAGGTTTACTGGCGCAGACGTAACACTTGGGGTTAGGCGGATCCAACGCACACGGCACAAGGAGCTTCTTACGCTGATTGGCATGACGATTCAGATACATCTAGACACAGACGGACATATATAGAGAGACAGATTGTCAGACAGACATAGCAGTCGGTGTTAGGTAGTGATTTGTACCAGGAGCCGGGTACCCACACCCGTTCCGAAATTCATTACCTGGTTCCAAATCCGGGTAATTGGTACCCATTTTTCTGCACTGATTATTGATAAAATCGATGAAAATCTCGCTACTTGGAGGCTATGCAGCCTTTGTGGCAAAATTACTAGAAGCCTCTTACGCTGACCGGCATGACGATTCAGATAGACCTGGAATGGATGAACACAGAAAAAAATAGAGAAGAAAGATATGCATAAAAGTCACAAAAAAGACGGATGAATACTACAGGGTGGGCTAAACAACATGGTACTTCACTTTTGTCCGTATTTTCGCCAATTATTGACCAATTTTCAACATTTTTTCACTGGCACACTGTGTGGACAATTTGCAATAATGTGGGTATTACATTCATCACCACACCACAAATGCATCTCTACACTACCTTTAAAATATACTTGAAATAATAATGCATAACAATAATAACTAACATTTTGGTGAAATTAAAAAAAAAACACTTCAGACCAACATTGCAGTGAATGATCTGTATGACACTAGACTGTGTTGTACCCACATGCTAGAAAGTTCTGTAAATTAGAATTCTATACTACAACACAAACCAAGAAATATTTTTACTAATTGTGGCATATTAATTAGTATAGTAAAATTCAAAAAGTTGAAGAAACTAACCGTGGAACATTTGTCGAAGTTGTTGCCCAAAATCTTGAGTGCCTCCATTACAATGAGCCCAGCAATCACTGCATTGGTCGTTGCTATGGCTGGAATTATGTTACCGGCCATCGCTGCATACATTTTGCATGCATAATTATTAATTAGCCACAATGCACACCCGCATTTTAAGGCCAAAGGTTGTCTATAGCTCTTAACAGTAACCCATCCATCTCCCAGCTACAGAGATCAACTGCCATATGGGATCACACAGATGAACGTGCCCCACTTCAAACCCACCCAACTCAATTTACCTACCCCACAGGGATACAAGGCTGAGTTGACCTTGGAAGTTGGTTATACGGTGATATGGTTGATCTGCCTGCAAACAGTCACCCATCCAAATAGTAAAAAATGGACAGTGACCAGACAAAAGTCAAACCCACAACATCATGACTGTAAGTCCAACACACATGAACTAGCTGTTATGCCACCAAGACAGATGATAAACAATTAATATATATGTTACACAATAAACGATCATTCACATGAATTACAGAAAAAAAAACAAAAAAAGAAAACAGAGGAGATGGAAAATTAAAATACAAGATGATAGACATCTTGCTCTAGACTAAAACTAATCTAATCAAGATGACAATTATCCACCTTGAAATGGGTCTCAAGTGACCAACACCTGCTGCTATTACTAACTGCTGCCACAAACCGAAGTTACTTTCACTGCTAACACTTAACTAGTAAAAGAACTAAACATTATGAAAAGAAATAAAATCCATAAAATCGATCAAATTACAGACAATTCACTGCAGTATATCAACAGATAAAAAAGCAATTTATGGTCAACGTACATTTGATGTCAAACTTGGACTTGAGTGGAATGGAGAAGGCAAACGCTCGTAAGTTTGCTGCGCTCGTTACAAAATTCATCGCAGGTTCGTCATCCTGTCAATATAACAAAACAAAACTTTAACCTGTGTAGTGAGTGAGTGAGTAGGGTTTAACGTACCACCCGACACAGTATAGGTCATTTCGGAGACAGCCTTTCCAGGCAATCACACATACAGATAATAATGGAACAGTGAGCTTTACCTTTGCAGAACAAGAAATTTGAGCCTATAGCAGTTCCGGTTCAGTAGTTTAGCTGAAAATTGGGGTGTTCATGCTAAGTTAATATACAAATACCAAATTCTCTATCTGAATCGCATAATGATAGTTCCGTGGCAGCACTTTGTGAATGATATAGACTTGTGTCACAGCTCGAAATCGACAAAAAAATCCATCAAAAACCCCTATTTTAGCGTTCAAGGTCATTCAAGGTCATTGAATTTGGCGCCAATCGAGAGCCAGTGTATGACTTCCTATTAGTGATTATTAGTAACCTAGGACCTATCTCGAACCGTTACCGAGATACAGCGACTTATTGGCCAAAAATCGCAAGTTTTGCCTACCCCCTCTCATTTAGCACCCTCATTCGGGGTGACCTCCTTCGAATTTACGGAAAAGCTTTACGGTTCATGAAACTACAGTCTTCCAGGCAGCCGACGGTGAAAATTTGGCGATCCTAGCTTGCATCGTTTTTGACTGATCCACCCATGTGACAAACAGACGGAGGAACAGAATTGCGATGGCTAAGATGCGCTGAAAGCAGTAGCATTATAATTGTGCACATGTAAGACTAAGACTAATGGCAGTTCTAATAATCTTCCCTGTTATCTTCCAGACAGTCATCAATCTTAGAATGCTCTCTATTGGAAGACAGGGGGACAATTCACCAAGTTAACCTCGTAGTTAACCCTCACCCGTGTATCAAACAATCGACCTTAAATTGTAGTCAGGGTTCCTACAGCTCTTCTGTAGCAAAATTCCCCGACTTATCCGTGACTTCTCCAGTCGTGGAATCATTGCAATGACAAATTCCCTGACCTTATCAAGACAATAACCCTATTGTACAAAAGTCAAAAGTAGTAAACTATATCATAGTTAATGAACAGTATAAATGGAGCAATATGCAAATGACAGAGGCCCTGGTCAAGGGATCAGGAGAGGGTGGGCAAAGTCTCCCTGAAGCTGAAACACTTCTAGCTTTTGAATGTTCAATGTAAGCTGCAAATTTGCCTGCTTTTTAATATCTGAAGACACTAATATCACAGATATCTGCAGTCTGCATGATCCAGGATCATTTTCGCTTTTCAAAAATAATATTTTCCCTGACCACAAAAATTCCTCGACTTTTTCCAGTTTTCCCTGACTTGTAGAAACCGCGTGCAGTACCTTGTCCCAGACAAGCATCGTGGGTGATCCAGCGTTGTCATTAGCTACTTCGCCCGCAGTACCGCCTGACGTAGAGTTATTAGTGACGTTCGACAGTTGCTGTTTCAGTTCGGTGATGGACCGACGGAACATTTCAGCGCATTCCATGACTGACCAGACTCTTTGATCTCTTATCAGTGATGCATTGTCACTATCTGTCTTGCCTACGAACAAATACTAAACAATATACACTTATACAGAGACCACTGTTTTCCACGAGGGCAGCTCGATAATCCAAAGGTTTGATAGTTCCAACGTTTTAGGGTTCTTTCCTATACAGTTCTATAGATTAAATCTCCACATTTGCTCTCAACACAGAGTAGGGTTAGGGTTAGAGTTAAGATTAGACTTAGAGTTAGGGTTACGATTAGTGAAAACAATAATTCTAGCGGTAGATCGGCGATCTTGCTGTTAGCACTGGAAAATTGCTAGAGGTAGATCGCGTAGATACATTATGAAGAAGATGGTAGAACTTATATTCCTGGTAGACACAAAAGGTCTACAAACCATGCCACGACACTGTCACGTATTTAAATCAGGCTTATTCAGTATTATATTACAGTCCATTTCAAGCCAAAGCTGTTTTTTTTGTAACACGGACTTAGAACTATAGTACTTTTGAACAAATTTTATTTGATGCTTGGTAATTGATAACACTTCAGTTCCAACCACAGTCTTAACAATGCAGTAAAGAAGAAATGTGGCTGCGTTCTTACATTAACAACAAGATAACTGTAATTAGGTAAATGGCGATCTACCGCTAGTAATTTTCTGCTCTCTAGTGCGAGATCGCTGATCTACCGCTAGCACTGACCTAATGAAAATGCATGTCGCAGCATACACCTTCGAACTAAAGAACCTTCGGTTTATAGACACACAACCACCTTCCACAGGCCTCAGAACTTTGAACAAAGCCGCAGAATTTCCCCCCCCCCATTTCAGAGCAATTTCTACGTTTTCACAAAATATTGCAAAATTTGGCATTAGGCCACTTGACTATTTTTTTACTTTCCAATCAAAGCCAAATGTTTGCTCTACTTTCTGACAATCTGCTATAACCAAACGAATACTATGGCAATCAGCAAAAACTCAACAACACACAAAAAATATTCCCGCCACCACTGATAAACTATAACAGCACAGCCTAATCATCGATAATTAAATATTTGACCACAAAGTGACAGATGTTTTTATACGGTACATTAAACGATTACAAAATCCGACATTTCCGACATTTGATACAGCACCATAAACAAAAAGATACATAAAATTGGTTTTCTTTCAGCACAAATACACTTTAAAAGACTGTCTATCTAACAAAAAATTCATAAAAATTCCAATACAATACAATGCAATAAAAATTTGTTAATGCAGCAAGAATTCAATGTCAAAATAGCAAGAACAAGCTATCAATCATCGCTCCAAGTCACGGCTTGATAGAAGCTGGCAAAAAGCTAATTTTTTAGTCAGAAACGATAGATATAAGTTCACAGATATTGCAGCCCAAATGGCTTTTTAGTCAGTACTTTGAAGCATCACAAGAACAAAAGCTTAAACAGACTTGTTTGTTGCATCCTTATTTCGATACAGAACGACACAGCTGAGTGCATTTCATTCCTGTTGACCTAGTGAGTTTGGCAACAAAATGGACATCCCTCGTGGTAAAATTCTCTGAGGCCCAATTTATCCCAAAAAGTTTCGTTTCAGATTCCAAAGTAAACTGGAAAACTAAGCAAAAAGCAAAACAATCAAACTAAAACCAAAAGTACAGGTAGTATTTTTTCTACTTTATGGACAATTTCATCCGGACTCACTGGTGGTGTCAGGCAGATTGTTCAGGTCGAGTGGTGTTGGAGGTTTCCTTTTCTTCCACAGATTCTCCATGGAAAGCAAGTAGTGAATGTCGTCGTGGAAAAACTGCATACAAAATTACAAATGCACAAAGCAACATACAGAAAAAAACAATTAACTGTAAAACTACCACAAAAAACAAATACATCAATAGAACAAGTGCTACAATGGACATCACAAATTCATGATGAAAAGGAAACCCAGATAACAGCCAAAAAGAAATTTAAAAAGATATGTATTACAACCCAGTACTAGCAAATATTGGGCAATACACAATACCCCAATGCTAGCATCGTTCTAACCCTAATGAAAGCCAATCAAGAGATTTAATCAGACTCGACTTATATGAAACCAAATGCTGATCAACTTGACTTTACTCAAAACTTGAGCTGTGGATTTCATTGCTGAAATCTCCACTCAGTTTTTAAGTGGAGAACGAATTGAACGTGTTGTCCATGTTAGGCAATAATTCACATGTAAAATGACAAATTTGAATAAAAAAATGCCCAGCTGAAGAAATGCTTTACAGTTAACCAACTTACATTAAACCACGGTGTTTACCAGCAGTTTTTGCTGCAAATCTGATGATATTTCCGACGAAATTAATGTCTGCCTTGAGTTGTTGTCTATTCACGACGTCATTACTGACAAATCAGAATTGACATTACTTCCTTCAATTAAGCTTAATCAAGGCTGTTTCACGCAATGAAATTTGCTTGACTAAAAATCTGAGTATAATCAGTGAGTTTACTAAAATCAACAGATTAGAAATTTGAGTGGCGTCCAAACAACTGACGCAAGGTCAAGTAAGTCAATAAAGCTTAATAATAGGTCACATAAATTTCATCGATAAGTTACCATTTCAACCTATGAGTCTATTCAAAGTCAACAAAGCTTGCCTTGTTGAAGAGTTTAGATGTATCGTAGCCGATATCCTCGGCCCAGAGTCGAGTCGACTTGCGTTCTATTCCACCGACGGAACTGTTCTCAGCGGACGAACTGTTTTTTGCTGTCTCCAAAGCTGACCGGCCAGCATCTCCTATGTACAGCCAGCACTACTGTAATCAAAAGAATGTTAATATCACCATAAAAACGAAAAGTAAATGCAAAGTCCTTCCCAAGCTTTAAGACCAATAGGTCAGCGTTAATCTCTGTGTCCTTAGCTCTCAGCCAGACACCAGCTTACACTGCAAGGGTGACCACGAACATGGGGCTAATGCATCATGTGGTGTACCTGTTTATGTGGCTGGTTACATACCGAGATGGTTTACCCACCTGCTGACGGTGACCCATCCAAGTACTAACCAGGATTGGCGTCAATTAACTTAGTTGACGGAACAAACGACGTTAGAAACTAAGCCAAACCACCGTCACGACCGTAATAATCGGATGCTGTATTCCTTGTCACGTCCAGTGCTCGATCGCTTTGCCGATGTTGAACATAAATATCTACGTCCACTACCTATTTCACAAGTGCATTAGAAGTTAATTTAACGATATGTGCCATATAACTTTAAATTTTACTTACTTACTTACTTACAATCTACATTTCTGTCTTTAATATCTTTTTTGTAAACTGGCAATGTCAGAATCCTTAAAAGAACCCTTCCATCCTTCTGGAGTAGGTAAACCAAATACTGGCCTTTTGACTAAGGTTAAATTGGGGTAGATTCATCTGTACCAGGATTTGTTTGACGTGACAACTACAACAGACCAATAAAAAGTGAGTCTCCATAGTTCCGAGATGAGCTTACATAAAGAGCTCCAAACAGTCTTTGAGTTTTAACCATTTGGATTTTAGATTTTGGATGTGGTTATTTAGTTGGAAGGGCTCCTAAACTCGGGCATCACACCAACAGGCTGTGGCGTGTGATAATGCATTGCCCAGAGTCGAACCCTTGGGTCTGACACACTAACCATTAGACTATAAAACCGCTTTAAACTTTAAACCCCTCTAAACCATAGGTCGTTGCTGCAAGGGCAATAAGTCAAGCCTTGTATTGAAGTTGATGAGCTTTGTCTGTCGGCGATGAGTTAAATGCTTACCTGCAGCCTCAGGGTCTTCAGTGTCTGGTGAGACGTCCTGGTCAGGGTCCGCTTCACCATAGAGCTGACTGAAGTAGTTACACAACAACAACAACTATAATACTACTACTACTATTGCTACAACAACAACTACTACTACTACAGACTCAGGGTCTACTGCATCTGCTGAAACATCCTGGCCAGAATCCTCTTCACCACAGCCGAAATTCATCATGTTTTCCTGGGTGACACTGACTTAAAATGATTTAAAGAGACACCTGCTAAAGATGGGATGGGAATGCTTTTTGATTTTTGCCGTTTTACATCAGCGCTTATACAACATTAAATGAATTGCTTGCAGTTTTTATATATAATTCTTTAAAATGACAGTGCCCCACTGTGCAACTGGAAATTAGACAGTTCAAAAAAGGAAAAGATAAGCTGGGAACTGCTACAGCATTTGCCATACAGCCCAGAATTAGCTCCAAGTAATTTTAATTTGTTTGGACCACAGAGCAAATCACTTGGAGACATTAAGTTTAAAAACGATGAAAATGTGCTATAGCAAAACGTGCAAAAACTTCTACAGGTGCCAATAAAAAACTTAATGCTACGGGTTCCAACCAACTTGTAGAACAATGGGAACATTGCAGTGAACTGCAGGCAGAATATGTTGAAAAGTAACATAACTGTCAGAAATGTGCGATTTATTGTCATTGTATAAGAGATGTAATCCTCGAACTTATTGAATGCCCCTCATACAACAGAAATCAGAAAGTTCTGATTTGATTAAATGCCCAACAAAGACAACAAACATTTACGTAGTATGCAACATTTAGCAAGAAAACATGCGATATTCAACCACCCAAGTAATATACAGGTTTCAACACGATCTACAGTTTATTATGCGATACAAATAAGGCCTAATACTCTGCACAGACCATGCTGAAACATACTTATTCCATGGCCATAATCGACGGTGAGTCCTGCCTGAGAATGGGTGCTGTACACAGACGTCAGCCACGTTTCGGTCATCATGCTTGAATGCAGTTAGATTATGGGCATTTATAACTAAGACCCACAGTTTTCTGCGGCAAATTTTGCCAAATTCTGCCGGCCAGTTCGCAAAATTCCACAGCTCACCGCAGCAAAATTGTTTAAATTTCGTGGCTTACTGCGGCCGTCCATTTGTGAATTAAGTGAGCTCTAGATTCTGTACATAAACTTCAGTTATTAAAGGCTGGCGTTGTGCTCAGTTATGCTAGCAACATTCAAAGCAAATGATCAATTTTTTTTTTTGAAAAGTGCAATCTGTCAAGTCGAATTTTGTTTATTTATTACTGTGTGCCATATTGCGATGGCTATTAGTAGGGCTCACAGTCTTTGGCAGGTTAGTTTGATCTTTTCCGTGACATAGTTAGTCGATTCAGTTATGTTGTGAAGCTGACGATCATACACGTTCATCGGTCATTTCTCAATTTCTCCAAAATTCCATGAAATTCCGCTGAAATATCAAAATTCCGCGGAAAATGGCAAATTTCGCGGCTCGGCTCAAAATTCCATGACCTGTGGAAAACTGTGGGCCCTGGTTATAACATTCCAGACATTGTAGTCAGAGATCATTGAATAATCATTCACTCACTAAATATAACAAAGACTAAGAGATCACATACTTGAAGAGATGTTTAGCCCAAACGATGCAGTGAATTGGTTCGGAGGGGGTGTTGCGAATTGTACAGCCCGGATAGGTCTTCTGAGCTGGATTCGGCTGACACTCGTAACATTCTGTCACAGCCTGTATATGTACAACATCACAGCATTATGTCACACCTTGTATAACAGCAGCATGCATGACGTAACACCCTGTACAATGTACATATGCAATGCATCTACAACATTTAACATATGCAGCAATTAGCAGTCAGTTTATAGTTCATAACTGCTTGGTTAATTACTCAAGCTGACAACCATCTGGTCAAGTTAAAACATGTTTCGGGAATGATTAACCAATAATTACATTTATTACTATTATAAATTTAAATGCCTGCCAACCTCAAGTGGCCAATTTCAGTTCCAATTCCATTGGTCAAGTGCTCCCAGAAAGAAAAAAACTTCTATTTTACACTATTCTTATAAAAGTTGTCATTCATGCTATTGCAATATCACACACAAGAGTTTACGAAAACAAAGCAATCCGCTGAAGATAAGTAAAGATGTTCACACATGTTCACCGACATAGAAATTAAAAAATAAGCAGACCTTTTTGACGACGGTGACCTGACCCATATATCCAGCGGTGCCACTCTCGATGAGAGGTACGTCCGCAGCCAGACACATGCGATTCACGTGATTCCTTGCAGCTAGAACAACCGCATTCAATCACTCGTACACACAATACACTAAACCAGCTGTTGCATGCATATTATAGAAGCTGGTACACAGCAGCAGCAATAAACCTCACTAAAATTTAAGGCTTGGATCTGGATCTAGCCAAATCATGTATCCAAGGATCCAGTCTGGATCCAAATCCGGCCAAATCTGTATCCAAATCAGTTAATGTATTCGGGCGATTTTACAACACCGACTGGCCACAAAATGATTCTTTAACTTACACTACAGCATGTAAACACGTTCACGAAACATGAAATTTAAAGCTGTCGAAGCGTTAATTTTTTAATGCATTAATTAACACATTAATTATCAATGCATCCAGGCCCATCAAGTGGGAGAGGAGGGGGAGTTACCCTGGGCCTCGTGACATTTGGGGGCCCTGCCTGTAGAAAATAAAAAGTTAGAAAGCAAATAAAATACATTTTTCAACAATAAATGATGTCATTGCTAGCATAGAAATCTATTAGCCTGTCATCTAAATAATTTACAGTAGTGAGTGATGAAACGACAACAGTTTAGTTACTTGAATTCATTCGACTGTCAAGTAATCACAGTTTAGCGAAATATTGGAACTTTTGCTATACAGAATTTAGTAAATTAAATAAATTTACACATGTGCATAAATTTTTTAATGCACGTTAATTGATTAATACATTAATGCGTTAATTTGACAGCTCTAATAATATTAAATTCCTAAAGTCCCCCCAAAGACCAATAATGATTAGTCTGATTAGCAGTTATTAATTTAGATCCAAGCGGATCCAAAGTCTGCGAATCCAGTCTGGAACCGGCCGGATCTGAACATTCTAGATCTAGCACACCCCTACTAAAATTTGCAGCAAAGACGTTAACAACAACATTAAGTTCAGAATTATCTATGATTAACAATTAATTCACTATGTTAATCATACAACCAGCTCTAATTAAAACTCACAAAAACCCTCAAAACGCATCAAGTTGTGCCTTCCTAAAAATCGTGGCCTAACCTCAAAACCTGGTTTAACCCACAAAAACTGAAAAGTGAAAACATAACAAAAAACCTAACCACTTAGCTATTAAAACATTTTAAACCCCGCTTCATGCTACAATGCTGTAATGAGAACAATGGAAAAACAACAGCAGCGAAAAAGCCTAAAATTAGAAGTAACTAAAATAGAAAACTGAAAACAATAATACAAAAACTAGAAATTTGGGGCAAAGCCCAACGTGAGTCCGCTAGGCGCCCTAAGTCCGATTGGGGGAGAAATTTTGAGGGGTGAAATTCCCCAGGTAGCAAAGTCACGTGGCCCGCACACAAATGCATTAGCACACGCAAAACGCGCATTATTGACTTAGGGTGGGTAAACATTAGCCGCGTAATCTCTGGTGTTAGTGGACCAAAGTTCACCAATTTTTTTTTATTCAATGCAGTATTAATTGTGCTTGATAACGCTTTTTACCACTTGTCGATAGCTCTATTCATTCTAGAGATATTTGCAGTCAAACTCGAAAGTTGTCGTAAAACGTACTAAATTTTGGACGTTTTTTGCCTTCCCAAATTTTAAGGGGGCGGTGACCCCCAAAAGTTGCACCTGCATTATCACCCCCATCTAGCAGCATGTCACGTGGCAAAGTTTAATAAAGCTACTCCCCTTGGCTCCAAAGTTCTCGCGGCTAATACGCTACATTTTAAGTCAATTTTTCATCAGTTTTTGAAAAAAATGTAAAGGAGGCCCCCATCCCCGATGAGGGGTGTGCTAATAAGACTTGGTCATTTTCTAGCGCCTGTAAAAATTTGGGGGCTCAGCACCCCCTAGGGGCTGAAATATGGCCTTCCAAAAAATTTGATGTTGGTGGGTAAACATTAGCCGCGTAATCTCTGATGTTGGTGGACTGAAGTTCACACAATTTTTTTTATTCAATGCGGAATTAACTGTATTTGATAACGCCGTTTACCGCTTGTCGATATCCTTATGCAGTTCAGAGATGATTGCGCTCAAAGTTGAAAGTTGTCGTTGAACGTACTAAATTTTGCGTGTTTTTTGCACTCCCAAATTTTAAGGGGGCGGTGCCCCCTAAAAGTTGTACCCGCGTTATCACCCCCATCTAACAGCACGTCACGTGGCAAAGTCTCATGAAGCTACTCTCTTTGGCTCCAAAGATCCTTCGTCTAATACACTTTAAGGCAATTTTTGACTCCCCTTTGAAAAAAGTTGTAAGGGGGGCCGCCGTCCCCGGTGGGGGGTGCGCTAGTAAGACTTGGTGATTCTCTAGCGCGTGTAAAAATTTGGGGGCGCAGCACCCGCTAGGGGACGAAATATGGTCTTCCGAAAATTGCGCTTTAAGGGGGTACGATTT